>Ga0315289_10002051_pt1 | contig 31196 bp, 21 predicted proteins | sample YL17G11_40_MG_FD_203452 | JGI IMG/M metagenome (GOLD analysis project Ga0315289, IMG submission 203452) | Sediment microbial communities from Yellowstone Lake, YNP, Wyoming, USA - YL17G11_40 | ecosystem: Environmental > Aquatic > Freshwater > Lake > Sediment | place: USA: Wyoming | collected... | reverse complement strand
GCATTTACAATTTATGATTTACGATTTACCATTGGCAAATTCGTAGGGTGGGCTATGCCCGCCAAGAACCATCCGCCAGCGTGTCAGGCTACGCGCCGGGCCTGCCCCCGAGGGGCCCCCAATCGTAGATCGTAAATCATAAATCCCAAAGGGGGCTTAGTGATGGCAAGGCTCGTAAAGGCGACCCTGTCGGTCGTTATTGTGGCGCTTGTTCTGATTATCATCGGCGCGATCGCCGCCGCCGTCCTGGCCAATAAGGTAGTGCAAAAGGCGGTGGAGACGGCCGGCACGAAAGCCCTGAACGTCGGCGTGGACGTGGGAAAGGCGGACGTCTCGATCCTGGGCGGCTCGGTCGATCTGCGGAACATCCGCGTCGCGAATCCGCCGGGCTATACGGGCGCGTCGCTGCTGACGCTGCAGCGCGTGGACGTGACGGCCGACACCGGCTCCCTCCTGAGCAAGGAAGTCCTCATCAAGGATATGAAGCTCGACGCCATGGAGCTGTTCATCGAGCAAAAGGGACTCGAGAACAATCTGTATGATGTCATCAAGCCCCTGCGGGAGCCGCGTAAGCCCACCGGCAAGAGCCTGATCGTGGACAATCTCGAAATCACGAACGTCGTCGTGCACGTCGGTTTGTCCGGCCTGCCGGGGCAAACGCAGAGGGCGAGCTTGGGTTCCCAGACGCGTTCTTTCGCGTCTGGGGTCCCCTTCAAGCTGGCCCCCATTCGCATGACCGAGCTGGGCCGCCACGAGAAGATGGATACCACCGTACTGATCAGCAAAATCGTGCTGGCCGTGGCCGCCGGCGTCGCCGAGCAGGGCGGCAACATCCTGCCCAAAGAGACCATGGGCGAGATCACCTCACTGCTCGACAAAGCCATCGACGTCGGCCGGATCATCTTCGGCCCCAAAGACAGCAGCCGGGACCAGCAGAAAAACGACGGCGACCTCGGCAAGACGATAACCGACGGCCTGAAAGACTTCTTCGGCTCCAAGAAAAAGCAATAGCCGGTGGACGCGCGGGCGGATGTTGTGTCGCGGGCTTGGGTTCGGGTCCCCAAGCGCGATATTCTGCATTTGGGAGCCCTTCTCAAACGCGAAATTTCGCGTTTGGGGTCCCCTTCCAGCCCACGGACGCGGCCAGGATGGCCGCGGCACGGCTTCCCCCACCGCTTGACGCGCGGGCGGACGGTTCCTTCATAATTGCTCTTAGGTGCGCCAGGGGCGTTGGCGTTGGACGCCGGCGCTCAGGATGTTTTTGGCGATGATGGCGTCTTCGCGGACCTGGAAATCGAACATGCCGGCGCAGAGGAAATCGGCGCCGTTCTCGTAGGCATATCGGAAGCCGTCCTTTGGGGTGATCGCTCCGGCGGCCATGACCTTATAGGCGATCCAGGGCCTGTTCACGGTCTTCATGAAGTCGATGGTCTTTTCGGGCGTGAGGCACCAGACGTTATCGTTCTCCGGCTGGCGGTTGGCGGACCAGTACCGGAGGCTGTGCAGAGTCTTCATGTAGAAATCCGGACTGATGCCGGCCTTTTCGCAGGCGATGGGGACCTCAACCTTGTGGCCGGCGATCCCCGCGAGCACGCCCTGCTTCTTGATCAACTGCACGGCTTTGGCGAGCAGGTCCACCTGCCCCCCATCGACGAAGCTGTCGCAGTTGCCGCCGTGGATGTAGACGCCCACGGCCCCGTGATCGACGGCCTGCTTGATCTGGCTCAAATCGTCCGGCGTGATCTTGACCTGGGCGATCCACTGGAGCGTGCCGCCCCGCTCATTCCAGTACTTAGTGATGAGCCCGATGACGTGCTCGTCCAGCCGCAGGATCGCCGTGTTGATGCCGCACTGCTCGCACAGCTCCCAAGTCTCGAAAACTTTCGCTTCGGTGAAGTACTGCCGGAGCAGGCCGGACACATAGATGAGGTCCCGGCTGTGAGCGAACCCGCTGGTCAGGTTGCCCCCGACGATCAAACGCGTCACCTTCAGTTTGCCCAGTTGGCCCATCGGCATGTCACCTGCTGAGTCGGCGGCTGCGGCGGGGGCCGGCTTCTTCGATGCTTGTGCCAAAAGCGCTCTTTCTTCGAAGCTCAAGGCGAACGCCCCGGCGGCGGAGCCGGCCAATGATTTCTTCAGGAAATCTCGACGGTCCAATCTGTCCGACATGTTGCACCTCCGAATCTTGCTTCACGCGTGGGTTAGGAACCCACCCTACCCGGCCGACGCATACTCCAGTAAGGAAACGACTCTCCGAATCGCGGTCCATTATAGGACAACGACCCGTGTCTCGTCCAGAAGGTTTGGCGGGCGGAATCCCTGACACGGGCGACGACTGAATAGTGCGTAGTCTGTCATGTCGAGTCACTCAGCCGCTTTGTGGCGGGTGGAAGGAAGAAACGATCTTTTGAGGCAGTTCGCCACGAATTGGGTGCCGTGCTTGGGACCCCAAACGCGAAAAGATGCGTTTGGGAACCCTTACGCTTGCGTAAGCATGTCCTGGCGATGGAACCACGCATGTCTACGCGAGCGTAGATATGGCACCCGGCCCCCTCCTGTCATTTCGAGCGGAGCGCGAGCGGAGTCGAGAAATCTGGCCCCGAATGGACGACACGCCGGATTCGTGGCCGGATTTCTCCACGCGGCCTTCGGCCTTGGTCGAAATGACAAAGGGGAGCCTTCGGCCTTGAGGCTGCCGTGGCAGGGGCGGGTATCAACCCGCCCCTACTACCGCTGGCAGGCAGCGGATGATTATCGTGTCTGCAGGCGCACCGTGGCGATGCCGAATGCCTTGACGGGCACCGTGACACTGTGCTCCGTGCAAGTCAGCTCCTGCTGGTTCTGTTCCACCGGGTTGGTCTGCCAGGCCTTTGCAATCGACAGGGACGGCACGGTGATGGTGGCATCGGTCTGCTGACCATCGGTTTCGATCAGTCGCACGATGACACCGCCCCCGTCCTCCGCCCGTTTCATCGTCACCAGAAAGACGTTGGGCTTGTCCACCCGGCAGAAGCTCGCCTGCCGCTCGAACGTCCCCTCTTTATCGCCGTTGACGAGCACCGCCGTAAGCGGGTTGTGGACGGACCAGCCGAAATCACGATACTTGCTGCTCGCCTGCTGCCCCGCCTGGCTCGTCAGAGAATAGCGATACAGGATGTCGTCCTGCTGCACCGGCTGGAAGTTCGTGCGGAAGTTGCTGTCGAGCACGAAGGCGTACATGTACCCCTTCGCGAGCTGCTCCGCCTTGACGAAGTCGCGTCCGAAGTCGGCCGGCGTCACGCCGTGATGGGCCTGCGAGACGTAGCAGGGCCACAAGCCGCCGAACTCCAGCAGGTGCGATTCCACCGGCGCCAGCGTGATGCCGAGATCCTGGTTCGATACGTTCGCCCAGTGCTGCACGGCGTAGTAGTTGGAGTTCGAGCCCGGGAATTGGTTCCGCAGCGGCTCGATGACCGAGTTAGTGCCCTCGAACCGGAAGCTCGGCTCGTGCACCTGGAACGGAAAGGCGAAGTAGATCTCCAGCAGCGGCGTGGAATCCTTCAGCACCCGGTTCCACAAGTCGACCCGCTTGATGCCGTCATAGAGGACCACCTCCTGGATCAGTTGCGGGCACCCGGGGCCGGAGCTGCGCGCGACGAGGTTGCCGTAGACCGGACCGTTTTGTCCGACGCGGACCACCGCCGCCGCGGGACCTTCCTGTCTGCCGGTCTGGACCCACTTGGCCACAAACTGGTTCAGTTTGTGCGGGGCCTGCGGGTCGACCAGCTCGCGCGACAGGTCCTTATCGTAGAGGCTCGCGATCGCCCCGGTGCGCGGGTCCAGAGCGACTTTGAAGAAGCGGTTCTCGATGCCGCTCGGCGTGACCTTTACATCGCTTTTGAAGGCCGGCTTGTCTTCCCGCGGCGCGAGCCGATAGGTCTTGTAGCCCAGGGAGGGGACATTCTCCGCCACGAACACGAGATCCGACAGCTCGTGCTTCTCGAACTGCCCGCGTGCCCAGCGCTGCGCGGCATAAGGCACGGGGGCCAGCGGACCACCCAGCTCGACCATTTGATAGGCCACGTTCTGGTCGGTCTGGTCGTCGATCAGGTCGAAAGGCTTGTCCTGCGGGAAGCGGGTCACGCGCACGACGTCCGTCCGGTCGAAGGCGAGCGGATTGAAGACCACGAGGTGTTGCTGCCGCTGCTCGAGCCGGATGTGGTCGGCAATCCGGGCGAGACTGTCCGTCAGCACGGATTGGGTCAGGCCGGCCGCCTTGTAGGCGTAGTGACTCTTCTCGTTCCAGGCCCAGTCCTGAGCCTCGCCCGTGGGATAGTCTTTGCCCCACGTGTGCTCGTCATAGAGAAGCATGTTGTCATACGCTTGGGAGATTTTCTCGGCCGGATACGTGTAATTGCCGGTCAGAAAGGCGATGGTGGCCGCCTTTTCCGCCGAGAGCAGCTTGTCGTGTGTCAGGCGGTTGACCGTTGTCTCCTTGGCCGTCGAAATGGCCCCCACGACGTAATCCGTGTGAGGCAGCTCGCCCCGGAACGTGCGGACGTCGCCGCATTCCTTCTCCAGGGCCTTGAAGAACATGGAATTGGTCGCCACAACGAGCTTGGGGTACGCCCACTTCTCGTTCCACTTGCGGACGACCTGGCTGATTTTCACGTCGGGCGGGTAGTTGTCTACGCCGTTATGGATGTACCGCACCACGTCGAACGGTGTGCCTTTGGTCTCCATCTCGTCGAGCATGCCGGGCAGATTCTCGTAGACTTCCTCATATGTATCCGGCCCGGTCACGCGTTTGAAGAACCCGTAACTGCCCTGGTAATAGACCAGCACGGTCTGGCCGTCGGGCCCCTGCCAACGGAAGGCGTCCGGCCGGCCGTGACGCAGGATCGCCGACTCATCCCAGAACGTGTGGATGTCGCTGCGGCCCCACTCGAAGTACGTCGGCAGACCCGCGAAGAAGTACTTGACGCCCGCGCCCGCCAGGACCGTCGGCAGTCCCCAGGCCAGGCCGGGCAGATCGGTGATCGAGCCGACCGAAATCTCGCCCCCGTACTGGTTCGTGAAGCGGAAGGATGGGTACATCGCCCGAATCAGCTCTTCATGCCCGAGGAGGCTGTCGATCTCGTTGCCGAACAGCGCCCCGACCTCGATCCGGCCCTGCTTGACGTATGCCCCGAGCCTGTCGACGGCCTGCTTGGGCCGGGTCGCCACGAAATGCTGAAGCGACCAAGCTCCTTCGATGGTGTAACGGTACCTGGATTCCTCCGGCCAGTCCTTCGTCTGGTCGCAGAAACGCAGCACGTCGTCGTAAAAGCCCGCATAGCGGTTCAGGACGCCCTCGATCGTGTCGGTGTAGCCGAGGTCGTGATGCGTGATCGGCACGAAGAAAACCGTCCAATGCTTGCGCGGCCGCCAGTCCAGGTCGAAAACATGCTGCGTCGTCCCGCCCACCTTGAGAATGATCTGGGCCGTCGTCGCAAACTGCACGTCCGTCATGGAAATCGGAAACGTCGATTTGCCCGTCTTGACGTTGTCGAGGATTACGAACTTGGTAAACGGGCCGATCCGGAGCTCGAGGTTGGCTCGCGCGGGCGGGCCGCTGTTCTCAATCACGACTTCGACAAGCTGAAAGAGGTTGTCTCCCTTGCGCGTGAACAGGAGACTGGGCTTGACCGAAGCCACTTTCATGGTCGTCCCGCCGCTGTTGGGGTCCTTGCCAGTCTGAGCCCCGGCGGGACTGGCCGCCAGAAGCGCGACAAGAAGGACGATGCCTGAGAGTACTCCGAATGGATGACGTTTGGCGCAGGTCATGAGATGGTTGCGATTCACAACTTGTCCTTTCTGCAGGATGGAGGTGCACTCCACGAAACCCTATTAGTCAGATATATTACCATCGACGGTGCGAATTAGCAACTTTTCGTTCTTTCCCTGGCCCTCCGGCGGGCCGCCGCGTAAAATGCGACGCAGGCACGGTGCCGCGTTCAACCGGTATTGCCTTGGAGAGAGCAGATGAAACTCGGGAAGGTGACCTGCATCTTGCTGGCCGGCTGGCTGGCCGTGGATTGTCCGGCCTCGGTGCGAACGGGGCTGGATAATATCGGCGCACACAAGGACCTGTTCAAGGGCAAGCGCATCGGTATCATTGCCAATCAGACGTCCTATAACAGCGAGGGCAAGTACATTGTCGATGTCTTCCGGGAGATGGACTCTGTTCGTGTGGTCGCCCTGTTCAGTCCGGAGCACGGCCTGCGCGGCTCGGAAGAGGCAGGCCGAAAGATCAGCGACCAGAACGATCCCGTCACCGGCCTGCCCGTCCACAGCCTGTTCGGCGAGACGATGAAACCCACGCCGGCGATGCTGGCCGACGTGGATATCCTCGTCTTCGACATTCAGGACGTCGGGGCGCGATTCTACACGTACCTTTACACGATGTCCCTGTCGATGGAGGCCGCCGCCGAGGCCGGCAAGCGCTTCGTCGTCCTGGACCGCCCCAATCCGATCAACGGCCTGCAGGTTGAGGGCAAGGTCCTTGAGCCGTCGTGCGCCAGCTTCGTAGGCCTCTACCCCGTCCCCGTGCGCTACGGCATGACGGTCGGCGAGTTCGCGCGGATGGTCAACAGCGAAGGCTGGCTGGCAAATCACGTCAAGACCGACCTCACAGTCGTACCGCTCACCGGCTGGCAGCGCCGCATGTGGTTCGACCAGACGGGCCTGCGCTTCATCAAACCGTCGCCGAACATGACCGACATCGAGACCGCCGCCATCTACCCGGGCCTGTGCCTGCTCGAAGGGACCGACGTCTCCGAGGGCCGGGGCACGCCCAAACCCTTCCGCCAGTTTGGCGCCCCGTGGATGGACCCGAACGCCCTCGCCGCCCGCCTGAACAGCCTCAAACTCCCCGGCCTGCGCTTCGGCCCGACCTCCTTTACCCCCGCCAGCTCCAAATATCGCGACCACCTCTGTCGCGGTGTCGAGATCGTCATCACCGACCGAACCCGCCTCGAACCCTTCCGCACCGGCGTCCTGATCGTCAACGAGCTTTACCGCATGTACCCCGATAAAGTCGCATGGCACGTCGCCCACTTCGACCGCCTCTGCGGCACCTCCACTATCCGCGAAGCCATCACCGCGCAGAAACCCCTGGACCCCCTGCAAGCCGCCTGGCCCACCGAATGCAAAGCCTTCGAGCCGACACGACGGAAGTACCTGCTCTATTCCGAGTGAGCCTTGCGAGAGGATAGCTGTTGCGGTCACCACAGGTCGGGATAAAATGAGTGAGGATTCCATAAGTGTCGGGAACTGCGGAGAAAAAGATGCGTTCGCGTATTCCCTGGCTTGTGACCCTCGGCGTTGTTTTGCTGCTTATCACATTGGTGTATCGCGGCGTTCAGCTTCGCGTGCCTCCTGATCTGAGCGGCTGTACCCGCATCGAGATCACATATACGCCCTACATGCTACGATACCTCTTTTCCAACGGAACAGAGCGTTCATTGCTTAGCTCCACCGAGATACAGTACCTCCAGTCTCGGGAACGGCAAGTAGTAGAGGATCAAGAACGTGTCAAGGACCTTGCAGAAAGTTTGAAGTTAGGAAGCTACGAGAGGCGCCACAATCCTCGATTCGCGTCTTGGTCAGGTGCACGTATCGTCTGCTACCGCAATGGCAAGCGTCTCGTGTCTTTCGCCCTGTTCGGGGACTGGTTGGAGACCGACAGACACAGATGGTTCCAATATCCGCCAGGTTCGCTGAACATAACTTTTGTCCCGGCACCCGTGGAACGCTCGTTCCAACTGCGAGGAGCATGTGCGTTCAACCTCCGCACACTTCACGATACGGGTAACTTGTTTAATGCCGATACCACGGCGTACCCTCCATCCAACCGGTGGTGCGACGTTGTTCTACAAGCCCTGGTAAGCGACCAGTCCATCGTAGGTGGTATGAGGAAACCTCGCTACAGCAAGGAGCGGGCATTGGCCTTCTTTACGTGTGCGAGTGCCCGTGAGTCGGAAGACGCGCAAGAAACCCATGGCCCATCAAATGAGCCCAGCGTGCCAGACCAAGCAGTATCGTTGCCCCGATCTCACCACGCTATGAATCGCGCTTGCGGCCCGAAGTCTCCTCGCGATGTGGTCCTGCTGTTCGAGAGTAGAGCCGGCTGGAATCAGTGTGGCGGCCCCGAGCTGTTCACCTTCGATAATCACGACCCCAAAGGCGGTTGCGTCATGCTGAACAATGGGGAGGTGAAGTTCATCCGCACCGAGGAGGAATTGAAGCAGCTTCGCTGGAAGTAATACGGATCCGGAAAAGTTCGTGCGCGGTAGGGAGACTCTGTCATCCTGAGGCGCAGCCGAAGGATCTCCCCCCGAAAAGGAGGTTCCTTCCTCTCGCAGCCCAGTTCCTTCACTCGACTTCGCGGCGTTCAGGATGACATGCCATGCACGAGAGTTAATCACCATGCGCATCCGAGGCAATTGTGGCCGGGCGGGGTGGGAAGACGATTTCGGCGAGTTTTTGGCGGAGGGGTTTGGACGTGCCTTTGTCGCGGGGGTGGACGCTGTTGGTCAGGAGGATGAGGTACGTGCCGGTGTCGGGGTCGCAGACGAGACTGGTGCCGGTGTAGCCGGTGTGGCAAAAGGCGTTCGGCGACGCGTTGGGGCCCTTCACCCAGGAGTAGCTTGAACTCACGTCGAAGCCATAGGCCCGGCCGTGCGACTGCGCGGTCGTCAGCAGCGCGACGGCGGCGGGACTGAGGATGCGCTTGCCCTGCCAGGACCCGCCGTTCAGGAGCATCCGGCAATAGATGGACAGGTCCGAGGCGGTGGAGAACAGGCCCGCGTTACCGCTTGCGCCCGCCATCAGCCGGGCCAGCGGGTCGTGTACCGTGCCGCGCAGCAGCTCGCCATCGACGATCTCCGTCGCGGCGATCCGACCTTGCCATGACTCCGGCGGATTGAAACGCGTGTCCGCCATGCCGAGACGCCCGAAGAGATTGACGCGGGTGAAATCGTCGATGCCCTGGCCCGAGACAACCCGTACGATCTCTGCGAGCGTGATATAGCCCAGACAGCTATAGCGGAACTCTTGGCCGGGCTCGGACTGGGCGGCGAGACTGCAAATCTTCTCGATGACCTTGTCGCCGCACGGACTGCCGTAGAGGTCCTTCAATTCTTTGGCATCCGTGTACGCCGGCAGGCCGGAGGTGTGGGTCAGGAGGTGCTTCAGCCGGACTTGCTCTTTCCCGTTGCAGGCAAAGGCCGGCAGGTAATCGCGCACGTAGTCGTTCGGGTCGAGCTTGCCCCGGTCCACCAGGACCATAACGGCCGCCGCCGTGGCCAGCGGCTTGGTCAGCGAGGCCATATCGAAGATGGCGTCCTTCCGCATCGGCTCCTGGAACGGCTCGGCCACCGCCAGCCCGAACGCCTTCCAATAGAGAATCCTGTCCCCGCGGCCCACGAGGACCACCGCGCCCGGAAGATGGGCGGCCTGAATCTCCTCCTCGACCACACGGTCAACCTGCGCCCAACGGGCATCGCGCGCCCGCTCCACCCGGCAGGACACGGAGATGCACAGGAGCGAGACAACAACGACGCTCCTCGCCAAACTCGAAATCCGAATACCGAAATCCGAAACAAATTCGAATTGTGAATGACCGAAACGCTGCCGCCGGCCGCTGAACCCTGTTTCGAATTTTGAGATTCGATCATTCGTGCTTGTTTCGGATTTCGATATTCGTGCTTCGCGCTTATCGCTCATGCTGTTTTCTCCCGGTCGCCGGTGCGGATGCGCTCGATGGCCAGGGCAACCGGCGAGGGGACTTCCTCGCCGGCCCTGCCGCGGCAGGTCACTTCCTCCAGGGCCTCATGCAGGACCGCGCAGGCGTGCTCGTAGCTGCTGCCGGTCTCCTGCGCAATGAGCCGACAGCCTCGGTCGATCAGCTTTTTATTGCTGGGCGAGAGCCAGACCATGGCGTTGCCGATCACGCGGCCCAGCCGGACCATCGTCGCCGTCGAGAGCGTGTTCAGAATGAGCTTGATCGCCAAATGTTCCCACAGCCGCACGGGCGAAGCCGGCAGGTCGCACGGGACGTGAATGTGCTCGTCCACACCGAGCGGCTCGCACGCCGGCCCGAACGTTATCGCCGCCGTCCGCTTCCATTGATGATTTATGATGGATGATGGATGATCGGATAACATCCCAACCAACACCAGCATCGAGTCGGGGGCGTCGGTGCGCGAGGGATCAGGCTCATTGCCGATGCGGAACCGGTAGATCTCGTCATTGTCGAGCTTGGGCGGATTAGCCTGCAATGCCGTCGGCGCGTTCAGTTCTTTGAAGACAGCCGGACCCCAGGTCAGGCCGCGCGGCTCGCGCTGGAGCATGTCATGCCACGCCTCGCAGGTCGAGTGATGCGGATTCTTCACAAACGCCCAGGAGACCGGCACACCTGCATCGCCCTCCTTGCGGAACGGCGGCACCATGAACGTCGGCGAGCGCTCGGTGGTATCGGTCAGGACATCAAGCATGAGTGAATCGGCGAGGTAAGTCGTCAGGCCGTGCTTGCGATAAATCCCCTCTTCCAACTCCACCATCCGGGCGATGGCCGCCACGGCTGGCGGGCTGGAGAGCTGACCCAGCAGAGTCTCAAAAAGCCGACGGTACTCCTGTGGGGAACGCGCACTCAGACCACGTGCGGGTGCCATGTCCACGCTTGCGTGGACATGCCCTTTATCTCGGGAGGACATGCCTACGCCAGCGTAGGCATGGCACCCAGACTCTGGCAGGTCGGTGGAAATTGCCGAGTTTAGGAACTGCATCAGAGCGGTTTCGAGGGCGGCGACGACGACGAGAAGCTCCACCGTGGTAGCCTGCATGCGCGTCGAGCCGGTGATCGCCATCGGCCCGGTCGCGAGGTCGAGCTTGTGGATGCGCGGCTCCTCGATGACCTCGCGCGACCGCTGCACGTGCCGGCCCAGAAGCTCGCTCGGATTGTTGTAGACGAAGAACACGTGGGCGCCGGCTTCGAGTCCCTGCCAGGCGGTGCCGATGACGAACGGGGTCTCACCGCCCTCGGTAATGACGACGACGACGTCGTCCCGCTGGACGCCCGCCTCTTTCAACTGGCGCCGGCCGAAAGCGGGGAAGTCCTCGAACCCCTCGACCGACTTGATCAGGGCGAAATCGCCGCCGGCCATGACGCTGATACAGCGATCCTGCATCCGCTCTGTAAGGGCAGGCCCAGGGCAACCACGGGGGGTTGCCCCTACGCGCCAGAACCGCCGCCAGGCGGCCTCCAGCAGGATGCTGAGCCGGCCCGTCGCCCCGCAGCCGGTAAAGTAAATCCGCCGGCCCGCGCGCATCGCCTCGTGCAGCGCCTCGATCAGCCGGCCGAACGTGTCCTGGGCGAAGATTCTCTCTAAGGCGGCGGGGATGTCTTCGTCCACCGATTGCAGCAGCCGCACGCCGGCCTGAAGGTCCGTCTGGATCGTCTGCGAGAGCCGGCGGGTCTTGGGATGTGACGACTCCGTCAGCAACTCGCCCAGCCGAAATGCCTTCTCCTGTTCGAGAAACTCTCTGGCTCTTTCATGTGCCTGTGACATGCGCCTATTGATAACGCGCAAGCCACGCCCTGTAAATCCGATTCCCGCCGCGCCTCACGGGCGTTATGATGTCCACACGAAAGGAACCATGCGTCATGAACAACTGGATGGCAAAGCTCGCGGCGAAAGACAAATTGCGGGTGGCGGGATTGATGTCGGGTACCTCGGCTGATGGGGTTGGGACGGCTATCGTGGACGTTCGCGGCGGGAAGGTTCGCGTCCTGGCGTTCGATACCTTTCCGTACCCGGCGGCTCTGCGCAAGGAAATCCTCCGTCTGTGCCGGCCCGAAACAGCGCGGCTGGAGCAGATATGCCATTATAATCACGTCCTGGGTGAGGTCTTTGGCGAAGCGGTCCTCAAGCTCTGCGAGCAAAGCGGCGTTCCGCTGCGTTCGATCGACCTGATCGGCTCGCACGGCCAGACGATTTATCACAATCCCAGGGGCGGCCGCTACGGCGGGCGGGTCATCGGCTCCACGCTGCAAATCGGCGAGCCCGCGCGGATCGCTCAGCGAACGGGAATCACGACCGTGGCCGACTTTCGGCCCCGCGACATGGCCGCCGGCGGCGAGGGCGCCCCGCTGGTGCCGTACGCCGATTCTGTCCTCTTTCGCGACGCGCGGCTGTGCCGGGCCGTCCAGAACATCGGCGGCATCGCCAATGTGACGTTCCTGCCCCCCTCGGGCAGCGACGCCAGCGCCGAAGATCGGGTGCCATGTCCACGCTTGCGTGGACATGTGGGTACGTCGAGGACGAGGAAGACATGCCTACGCGAGCGTAGGCATGGCACCCAGCTTGAGTGTGCCACCCGGAGTGATGTCCTGGCGTTCGACACGGGGCCGGGCAATATGATCATCGACGGCGTGATGCGCCTGATTACCAAAGGGCAGCGCCAGTACGACCGCGGCGGCACCAGGGCGGCCCAGGGTGAGGTGCACGAGGGACTCTTGCGAGAGATGCTGCGGCATCCGTTCTTCCGGCGCCGGCCGCCCAAGTCGACCGGCCGGGAGCAGTTCGGGCAGCAGTATTGCGAATGGCTCTACAGCAGGAGCCGCCGGGAAGGGCTGCTGCCCGAGGATATGGTCGCGACGGCCACGGCGTTGACCGCCTCGACGATCGCGCTGGCCTATCGCCGGTTCCTGCCGCGGCGGCCGGATGAGATGATCCTCTGTGGCGGCGGCGCCCACAACGCGACGCTCGTGCGCATGTTGCAGCAACAACTCGCCGGCGTTAGAATCCGCTCGACGGACGAATTCGGGATCAGCGTCGATGCCAAGGAGGCCGTCTCGTTCGCGATTCTGGCGTATGCCACGATCCAAGGCATCGCTAACAATATTCCCCGCGCCACGGGGGCGGACGAACCGGTTGTTTTAGGAAAGATCGTGCCGGGGCGATGACAACACGCAAGGGCCTGCCAACCACCGAGAAACGCAATCCGAGAAGTGCGAACATCGACACGCTGTCCACGCTGGGCATCGTGGACCTGATCAACGCCGAGGACCAAACCGTGCCGCAGGCGGTCGCCTCGCAGCGCGAGAAGATGGCCGCCGCCATCGATTTGATCGTGGTACGGTTCCGCGCGGGCGGGCGGCTCTTCTACGTCGGCGCGGGCACCAGCGGGCGGCTCGGCGTGCTCGACGCCTCCGAATGTCCGCCGACGTTCGGCGTCCCGCCGACACTGGTCCAAGGCATCATCGCGGGCGGGCGGCGGGCCCTGGTCCGCTCCATCGAAGGGGCCGAGGACTATGCAGACGACGGCGCGAAGGCCGTCGACAAGAAGCGTGTGGGTTCCAAAGACGTGGTGGTCGGATTGGCCGCTTGCGGCATGACGCCGTTTGTGCGCGGCGCGCTACGGCGGGCCCGGCAGGTCGGGGCGGCGACCGTCTGCGTGACTTGCGCGCCCGAGGCGGTGAAATCCCTCACGGTGGACATCATCATCAACCCCGTGGTCGGCCCCGAGGTCATCACCGGCTCGACGCGCATGAAGGCGGGCACGGCCACAAAACTCGTGCTCAACACGCTCACGACCGCCGCCATGGTCAAGCTCGGCAAGGTCCACGGCAACCTCATGGTCGACCTGCGGGTGGTGAACAACAAGCTGCGCGACCGCTCCGTACGGATCGTGATGGAGCTGACACATCTTTCACGCGCGCAGGCGAAGATGCTGCTGCAGCGGGCCCAAGGCAGGGTCAAGCCGGCCATTGTCATGCGCTATCGCAAGGTCGATCTGCCCGGCGCGCTGCGCATCCTCAATGAATGTGACCAGCTCCTGCGCAGAGCAATAAAGGAGCAGACCTGATCGAAGCTGCCATCTCGCAACAACTCGCCGGATCGCTCAGCGGGCTCGATGGACTTATCGTGGCCGGGACGGTCCTGCTTTTATTTATCATCTCCTATGTCTTCGGGCGGCAGGAGAGAGACACGAATGACTTTTTTCTGGGCGGCCGGCGCGTCCCCCCGCTCGTCGCCTGTCTCTCGTTCGTCGCCACGGAAATCAGCGCGCTGACCATCGTCGGCCTCCCGCACACGGCTTTCACCGAGAATTGGCGCTGGATTCAGTTCATTATCGGCTTGGCCCTCGCCCGGCTGGTCGTCGCCTTTCTCTTCATCCCGGCGTTTTACCAGTACCGCTGCACGAGCATCTACGAGTTCCTGGGCCATCGCTTCGGTCCGGCCACACAATACACGGGCTCGATGTACTTTCTGGTCACGCGTTTGCTGGCTTCCGGCGTGCGGCTCTACGCGACCTGCATGGCGGTCGGCACAATCATGGATTGGCCGCTGCCCGCAACCATCGCACTATTCACCGCGGTCAGTATCCTCTTCATCGCTTTTGGCGGCATCAAGGCCGTCGTCTGGTCCGGCGCTTATGAAGCCATCTTCTTCGTCATCGCCGGCGTGCTCGTGGTCGGCTACCTGCTGCGCCACATCGACGGCGGCGCGGTCTCGGCTCTGCAAGCCGCCCACGAGGCCGGCCGGCTGAGCACGTTCAGCTTCCGGCTGGACCTGCACGATGCCACTACCTTCTGGGCAGGCGCGGCCAGCGGGCTCTTCATCGGCGTCGTCTCCTTCGGCGCAGACCAGGAAATGGTGCAGCGTCTGCTGACCGTCGAAACGCGCCGGAGCAGCCAGAAAACCATCGTAGCCACCATCCTCACCGTCCTGCCCGTCTACTGGCTCTACCTGCTCGTCGGCACACTTCTCTACGTTTTCTACTCTCAGCATCCCGCCCTTTCGCTGCCGCCGGAGCTCAAGGAGGTTTTCCCGCACTTTGCCCGAACGGTTTTACCCGCGGGCCTCAAAGGACTCGTCCTCGGTGCCATCATCCTGGCCAGCGTGGACTCGCCGCTCAGCTCGCTGACCTCGTCTTTCATCAGCGATATCTACCGGCCGCTGATTCGACCAGGCGCCACCGAGAAGCATTACCTGCTGGTCTCCCGGCTTGGCGTGGTGGGCTTTGGCCTGCTGCTGGCGGCCGTCGCGGCGGCCTGCTCCCCCGTGCAGAATATCCTCTGGTTCGCCTTCCAGATTTACTCCCTGACGGGCGGCCCTCTGCTCGGCGTGTTCCTGCTGGGTCTGCTCACGCGCCACAAAGCCAACCGCGCCAACGTCCCGGCCATGCTGGTCAGCACCACGCTGTGCACCGTCCTGCTGTTATTGATCCAGCAGGGTAAGCTCGAGCTCGGCTGGACTTGGCTGATCATTATCGGCACTGCCACCACGATACTCCTCGGCTATCTATCCGGCTGGGTCATGCTCTATTCTCCTACCTTATTCCGAGGGATTCCCCTATCGGCGTTCTTTCCCGGAAAACGGAAACATGGAAAGAAAACCACTTTTAGGGGGCAAGAACATGGCCGAAAGAAATTCCATTTACAGCCGTAGACAGATGGTCCGGGGCACCGGCTTAGCGGCTGGAGCGACCCTGATCCTGGGGCAAGCCACCTGGGCCGCGGACGCAGGGCAGGATGACGCGCAGAAGACCACCACCACGCCCACGATGGGCGGCGTGCAGAAGACCCAACTGACGCCCATGGAAGATCTCACATGCCAACACGCCGTTGTCGGTCGCGTGCTGCTGGTCTATACGATGGGCGCGGTCAAGGGGATGGGGGCGGCAGCCGGCGCGGCCCAGCCGCCAATGCAAACGCTGGCTACGGCCGCCAGCATGCTCCGCTCCAATGTCGACGACCACCATGTGAAGCTTGAGGAGGAGTACCTCTTCCCGCTGTTCCAGAAAGCGGGTAAGCAGACCGACCTGATAGCCACTCTGCGCGAACAGCACGCGGCGGCCAGACGCCTGACGGACACCATTCTTCAGATGACCGGAGGGGCCGGCGCGAGCTCCAGCTCCAACACGGAACCTCTGGCGCGCAATCTCATGGCGTATGTCACGATGATGCAGGCACACACGGCGTATGAGGAAACCCTCCTGTATCCGCAAATCCGAGCCGTGCTCTCGGACACCGACTACAACCAGCTCCAGAAGACGATCACGGATGCGGATCGCCAGAAGCTCGGTCCCGAGGGCATCGCCGGCCTTTTGGCCAAAGTGGCGGACCTGGAGAGGTCGGCCGGCATCACGGGTCTGGCTCAGTTTACGCCGAAAATCGCCACGGAGTCGGTAGCTCGGGAGAGCGCTGCTCGCTAAGCGCCAACGCCACCGGCGTCCTCGTGCATCACGATTTCATGCAGCAGCGAGGGTAGGATTCCAGCCCGCTATTCGAACTAGGGATAGCGGGCTGGCTGGATGTTTTCCGACGCGCCTCTACCACCCGGTAAGTACAGCGACACGATACCCGGGAATCCGGCAGAAAGCCCATTCTCCGCAGCGGCGGGGCGGCGGAGCAGGCCCAAGTCTCTCTATCAACGCCCGGTACTCACCAGCCGGATACTCCGCCAGCAACCACATATTGTATCCCCCAATTGCTCATCGATGCGTGACCTTGTATACTCCAACTGCCTTTAGATAGGGACACGGGTCTGCCGGGAGACTGCCGGCGTCCGAAGTGGCCTCAAGGTGGATGTGGTCCACTGACGAAGAAAGAATGCGGCGTTACGGTTCGTATGAACTTGGAAAGAAGTAAATAGGAGCTGCACAGATGAAGATGTACATGGGACAACTCCGCCTGCGGCGGACCCTGCTGGGACTGGTGTCGCTGGTTTCGTTCGTGACGGTGACGGGCTGCGGCCCGGAGGCGGTCCGGGGCGGGCCGGGAACGAGCAATCCGGAGCTCGACCAGCCGCCGATGAGCGTCGGACTGGACCGTGAAGACATCGAATACCTCACCTCCAGCAACGTCACCGCGTTTTCGCATTCGCGGATCTGGCGCGAGACGATCGAGACGGTGCCGGTACCGCCGCTGGTAGCCATCTGGCCCATCCAGAACAACACGACGCAGCACATCGAAGACCAGATTGCCGCCATGCTGTCGTCCGTCGAGACGTACCTGGTCAATTCCGGCCACGTGCGTGTCGTCAGCCGGGAGAGGCAGGCGGAACTCGTCCAGGAGCTGCGTCTGCGACAGAGCGACATCTACGATCCCGAGACGGCCGGAAAGCTGGGTCGGCAACTGGGGGCCAAGTATTTCGTGACCGGCAAGGTTTCCTGCGTCGACGAGCGGCTCCAGAGCACCCGGCGGGTGCAATACAGCCTCGTACTGCAGGTCATCGAGGTGGAGACGGGCTTGATCCGGTACCAGAACGAGGCGATTCGCAGCAAAGCCATGATGCACTGAGCCGGCAGGCGTCGGCGTAGGATAGTCCCATGTCGGCACGTTCCGGCCAATGTGCCCTGCTCCTTCTCGTGCTGTGCGGCGGGTGCGCTACGTACACCGACGCGGTCCGGGGCGTTTACCAGGCGGCGGATACGGGCGATTACACCACCGGCCTCAACCGGCTGAACAAGATTCTCAAAGTCGAGGATTGTGAGCAACTGCCCGACAAGTGGACGGACCGCCGGTCCCTCGCCGTGCTGGAGCGCGCGGTCCTGCTGCAGGCGACGGGCCAGTACCGCTGGAGTGCGCGAGACCTCAGCGCCGCGGAGGCCGAGCTCGAACTGCTCGACCTGAACCCGGACGCGGGCGGCAAAATCGGCAAGTACATCTACAGCGACAGCGCCGAGGTCTACAAGACGCCGCCCACCGAGCGACTGGCCCTCAGCGCCTTGAACATGGTGAACTATCTTGCCACGGACGACCTCCAGGGTGCTGCCGTTGAGGCCCGGCGCTTCACCGTCTCGCGCAATTATCTGGAGTCCCTGGACAGAGCCGCTCACGGGGCTTTCGGCTCGTACCTGGCCGGATTCGTCTTCGAGAAGCTGGGCGAGCCGGAGCGGGCCCTGCGCTACTACGAGGAGGCCCGCGGCACCGGCGAGCTGCAGGTGGTTCGCGAGCCGATCCTGCGACTGTCCGGCCGCGCGGATGACGGAGGGCCCGAGCCGCCGGGCGCCAACGCGGACGGCGAAATCCTCGTCGTGCTGGGCCTGGGCCGCGTCCCGTACAAGGTCCCCAAGCGTATCCCAGTCGGTCTGGCCGTCACCATGGCCGCACCGGGCCTGGCGGGTGATCCCAAAGTGCTCGCTACCCTGGCACTGAAGATGATCGTGTATCCGGAGTTGGTCGTCCGGGACAACGTCATCGAGAACGCCACTGTGAGTCTGGATGGGCGGGACGTGCCCGTGGAGCTGGTGACAGACCTCGGCAACGAGGTTACCCGGGAATATGACAGCATGAAGCCGAAGATTATCGCGTCGGCCCTGACCCGGCTGATTGCCCGTGCCGCCGCGGCCGAGGCCGCCCGTCGCCTGCCGCCCAAGGCCGAGGGCTCCACGCGCTCGATCGCGGCCCTTGCCGCCGAAGCCGCCCTGCTGCTTCTGGACAAGCCCGACACGCGTTCCTGGACCCTGTTGCCGGCGCATGTGTGCATCGCCCGGGCCCGGGTCCGCCCCGGCCCGCACGAACTGCACATCGAGCTGCGCGGCACAATCCCGCAGACCCGCTCGATTCCCGTCGATGTTCCTGCCGGCGGATTCCGCGTCGTCGCCGTCGTCGAGCCGCGCTAACGCCTGTGCCATCAGTGGGGCCGGCAAAAGACACGTCGAACTTCTCCGGCCGCAGAGGCTGCAAAACGCCCTCGCAGCCCGCTTCGGCACTTGCGGCCCCGACAGGTGCTTTCACACCGTCGGCGTTAAGGCCCGGTGACCCGGATGTCATCGAGGTAGAGCAGGCCCGCGCCGCCTTCCTTCGGATTATCGCGGTCACCCAAGCCGAGGAACATCTTCTTGATTTTGGCGGCATTGACACCCGCAAAGTCCTGCAGAGGAATTTTCCACTCGGTCCACTGTGTGGCGCACGCCGCCGCGGGATTCGGATGGACGGCCGTGGCAAGCTTGCCGGTGCTGTCCTGCAGTGCCACGTACAGCCTCTCGGAGCCATTGCCCGATTTTCCCCGGAAGTACAGAACCAAGGTGTCGACGCCGTTGAGCGTCCAGTCCTGCGGCTTATCCCAGGTCCGCTCGGCCTCGGAGTAGAACGGCGTCACCACGTTGTTGTAGTCCAGCGGCATCGACTGGAAGCCGCCGTGGACGAGCTTCTGCTCGGCATAGGGCGGCTGGAGATAGCCCACCCGCGAGCCGTTGTTGTTCGTCCAGCCATCGATCCACGTCGCGAAAATCTCGCTGCCTTCCTCATCGGTGTAGCTCTCGAAGTCGTCCACGACGATGAAGTCCGCCGTGGTGAAGCTCCAGACGGCGCCCTTCCACGGACTGGCGGCGTCGGCGGTACTAATCTCATCCACCCGCCAGTAGTAGGTCTTGCCCCACTCCAGCGGGCCGGGATCGAACGTGGTCTGGTCCAGTGCCTGACGACCCTGGTAGATACCGGTGGTCGCGGTGTCGGCATTGGCTACCGCATCCGCACTGTCGCCGAAGTAGACGTCATGGTTCGTTGCCTGCTCGCCCGCAAGCCACTGCAGCACGGCAGTCTGGACCGCATGCGGCTCTCCGTGAGCCGGGAATGGACCCGCGGCCCGCAAGGGCAGTTGCAGCCAGCCCTGGAGGATAATCTGACGCGGCAGAGACGGGCTTTCCCAGGACAGTTGAGCGACCGCTCCGCCGGTATTCTCGTACCACTCCATGCGGATGGAATAGACCTGGCCCGCGACTAAGTTCACCGAAACCATGTTGTCGGCGGTGCCGTGGTCGGTCCAGTTGTCGATCACCAGCCGGCCGTCGAACCACAGGCGCACGCCGTCGTCGCTGGTCGTGATGAGCTTATAGGTCTCGGTGAACGGCACTTCGAGGTTGGCCGTCCAGCGGGCGGAAACACCGTCTGCGAGACCGGCGACAATCTCCCCACCCCAATTATGATTGATCGAGCCTTCAGTTTGGGTCAGCACGGGCTCGCCGGAAAGGTCCATGCCCTTGAAGTACCGGGCCTTGACCCCGCCGCCTGTTCCACGCGTGGTAAAGCTCCAAACGCGCCCTTTCTGCGTGGTGGCTCCGAGGAACTCGTCGACCCGCCAGTAGTAGGTCTTGTCGAGCTGCAAGGGGCCCGGAGCGTACGTCGGCTTGGCGGACATCCAGCCGCCGGCCGTGGCGTTCTGGACCTTGTCGAGGTTGTCCCCGAAATAGACCATGTGGAATAATACGTTGCCCATGCCCTTTTCCCACGTCAGGCTCTGATTCGGATCGACGTACCTCATCCCATCGGGCGGATAAGGTTTCCAGGCAGGCAGCGGCTGCACGCGGAAGCTCCAGACGCTCCCTTTCCAGGGACTCTCGGGGTTGGCGTCGTTGACCTCGTCCACACGCCAGTAGTAGGTTTTCTCGGGAGTGAGTCCGCCGGGAAGGGGACCGCCGGGCATGCCGACGGGCAGCATTGTGGTCGCCTGCCGGCCGACGAAGACGTCGGTATCGGCCGGAGTCGCCGCAGTGACCTTCTCCAGGCTCTCCCCGAAGTAGACCTCGTGCGAGACGGCCGAGTCACCCGGGCTCCACTGCAGCATCTGCGCAGTCGCTCCAATCATGGCGCCGTGCTTCGGCACCGGGCCGTAAGCGAAGGGGTAATACGCCACCCCGGTCATGACCGCGTTGATCTCGTCTGCATCGAGAGCACGGCTGTAGTAGCGTACGTCATCGATCGCGCCATCCACCCACAGGTCGTAACCCGGGTCGAGCCAGACTCCGATCGCGAACCGCTCCGGGTAGTTGCCGGTGTTGGCACTGACCCAGCGCAGGGGACCACCCACGTCCGCAGGGCCGACCACACGGACGCCGTTGACGTAGATATTGACGTTCGTCCCATCGTAGGTCGCGGCGATGTGGTACCATGTATCCGTCTGATAGATGTTCGGAGTTTCTACGTAATTCATGGCGGTCTCGGTCCGGATCGCCAGGCCGAAGTCCTTCTCGTTGTCGTCGACCCAGCCCCAGTTGTACAGGAAGAATCCGCACTCGTCGTCGCCCGTATCGAGCCCGTTCCCCACGAAGCTGCTGAAATAGGCGAACTGGTGGAGTTTCGTCCAGCAGGCCACGGTGAACGTCGCCGGCATCAGCTCCGCCGGATACGTGCCGGGCCCGGTGCCAACCCGCTCGGCACAGCGCACGTAGTCGTCGACGCCGTCGAACTCCAGGGCACTGCCGATTTTGCCGGCCACCCACTTGGGGCTCCCCACAAAAGTGCCGTAGTTACCATAGGGAGACAAATCCGCCGCGGTGTTGCCCTTTCCCTCGTCGAGCCGCCACCACCCGATCAGATCGGGATCCACCTGGGCCAGGCCCGCTTGGGCCAGCCCGAGCACGAACGTCACCGTCAAAAGAATGGTCGATTTACCGGACATGAGCGGCCTCCTTATTGTAGAAATTGAGAAATCGGCGCGCTGGGATCGCGTACCGTTATGTCTGAAGCCATCCTCCTCCTGTACCATTGGTGATCCCTCTTCATCCGCAAGAGGCCGCCCTCGAAAATGGGGGCGATTCTCCACCCTTGCGATTATCAGCTTACCTCCCAGCCCCGTCCCGGTCAAGAAAAACCTCTTCTCCAGTCTCTGGGGTGCGTGACCAGATTCCGTGAGGGACAGGCGGCGGTTGTCATGCCGAGCGAAGCAAAGCATCAGGCCTGCGGGACGCGGCCACGTCTCCGCATATCCGATTATCGGTCTGGCGTCATCAGGCAAAGCACAGCAGCGGCCGAGGAATTCACGGGTTCGGGACGGGAAACGACTGGTTTAGCCCATCCCTATGGGGCTCGATAATAGACGGTGTATGTGCACCGCCGACACCAAAGAATTGGCGTGTGGCTCGCTGTTCCTGCCCAGCTCCGGCTCGCTGAGCCAAGAGGAGCGAAGGCAGGAAGCCGCTGCGGGCGGTCACATGCTCTGTCTCAACACGCGATTCGAATGATGGGCCTGGATGGTCATTGGAGTAGACCCGAAAGCGGAGGCATCATATGAGCAGTCAGACAAGTGGCGAAGGTGTTGTCCTGGTCGATTCCCTTCAGGGTGTTGATCTGACGGAAGAACTGCAGAACGTGACACAGCTTGTCCGGGAACGGGCGGACTGCGACGTCGTCATAGATCTCTCGGAGGTTACCGTTCTCAACTCCAGCCACTTGGCCTCCCTGCTGCGACTGCGACAACTGTTGCAGGGCCATGGACACAGGCTTGTCCTCTGCAACGTCGGCAGGCTGACCATGGGGATTCTCTCGGTGACCGGACTGGACGCAGTATTTGAGATCACGGCCGACCGGTCCGATGCCCTGGCCATGGTCCAAGCCAATTGTTGATCCGCCGAACTTCAGGCCGTAAACGCCTCCGGCCTAAAGCCTGAGGCTTCTTCCGCCAACCCCAAAGCCATGAATCCCCAGAACCTTGCAGGCCATTGCGGCTTCCGGCTTTCATAGTCGTTACATCCGTCGCCGGGCGGCCGCCTTAAGTCCATCCCGGCCATGGTGAACTCCATCAGAGTGAGGGGAGTAAAGCTCAGGTGAGAGTACGAGCATGCACGATTGGAGATTGACGATTGGGGATGCGCAGGCGCGGGTTCAATCCGCAATCTGCAATCCGAAATCCGAAATCCACAGACCGGGGGTACGACCATGGACGCAGTGGATACAGCGAACGCCGAGCGGAACCGGCTGCAGGAAGATGCCGAGCGGAAACGGAATTGGAAACGCTGGGGGTCGTACTTGTCGGAGCGGCAATGGGGCACGGTGCGGGAGGACTATTCGCCCGATGGGTCCTGCTGGGATTATCTGCCGCACGACCACGCCCGCAGCCGGACGTACCGGTGGGGCGAGGACGGAATCCTCGGAATCACCGATCGCGAGTGCCGGCTGTGTTTCGCGCTGGCGATGTGGAACGGCCAGGACCCGATTCTCAAGGAGCGTCTGTTCGGCCTGACCAATCGGGAGGGCAACCACGGTGAGGACGTCAAGGAGCTGTACTACTACCTCGATGCGACGCCCACGCATTCCTACATGCGGGGCCAGTACCGATACCCGCAGAAGGCGTTTCCTTACACGTGGCTCGTGGAGGAGAACCGGCGCCGGGGCCGGGACCAGCCGGAATTTGAGATTACCGATACGCATGTTTTCGACGATGGCCAGTACTCTGACATCTACGCCGAGTACGCCAAGGCCTCCGACAACGATATTCTCATCCGAATCACCCTCTGCAATCGGGCCGGCCAGGAAGCACTTTTGCACTTTCTGCCGACCCTGTGGTTTCGTAATACGTGGATTTGGGGGTGCCGGCATGACGAGGACTGCACGAGCAAGCCCGTGATAGAGAGCAAGGGCGCCGCCACGCTGCTGGCCGACCACGAGACGCTCGGCACGTTCCTGTTCGCGTTCGGGCCGGACCCGTCCGGAAACCAGCCGCAAGTGCTCTTCACTGAGAATGAAACCAATATGCAGCGCCTGTTCCACGCGCCGAACGCCACGCCGTATGTGAAGGATGCGTTTCATGAGTATGTCGTCAAAGGCAATACCGCGGCCGTCAGCAATGTGCCGCAGGGTACAAAGGCGGCTCCCTACTATCGCCTGAAAATCCCGGCGCGCGGACAGGTGCAGATCAAGATGCGTCTGCACGCCCAGGGCGAAGCGGTCGGCGAGCCGTTGGCCGGCAACTTCGATAAGGTTTTCCAGCAGCGAATCGCGGAGGCCGACGCCTTCTACCGCCGGATCACCCCTGAGGGCCTGAGTCCGCAGGCCTGCTCCGTAGCCCGCCAGGCGTACGCGGGGCTGCTGTGGACCAAACAATTCTACTATTACGTGGTCGAAGACTGGCTCGAGGGCGACCCGAATATGCCCCCGCCGCCGCCCAGCCGTAAGAACGGACGCAACTCGGCGTGGCGCGATTCATTCAATCGCGACGTGCTGTCGATGCCCGACAAATGGGAATATCCGTGGTATGCCGCGTGGGATACGGCCTTTCACCTGATCTGCTTCGCGCGGATCGATCCGGAGTTTGCCAAGAAGAAGCTCCTCCTTTTCCTGCGGGAATGGTACATGCATCCGAGCGGACAGTTGCCCGCCTGCGAATTCGGGTTCTCGGATGTCAACCCGCCCGTCCATGCGTGGGCGTGCTGGCGCGTGTACAAAATGACGGGGCCGCGGGGCCAGCGCGACCGGGACTTCCTGGCCAGCGCCTTTCAGAAGCTGCTGATGAGTTTCACCTGGTGGGTCAATCGCAAAGACCCGACGGGCAAGAATATTTTCTCCGGGGGGTTCCTGGGCCTGGACAACATCGGCCTGTTCGATCGGTCCAAGCCGCTGCCCAGCGGGGAGTACCTGCGCGAGGCCGACGCCACCGCCTGGATGGCGTTCTACAGCGGCACGATGCTATCGATGGCCCTGGAGCTGGCCTGCGGCGAGCAGGCCTACGAGGATATGGCCTCGAAATTCTTCGAGCACTTTGTCTCGATCGCCAGTGCCATCAACTCACTCGGCGGCACCGGCCTGTGGGATGAGAATGATGGCTTCTTCTATGACCAGATTCAGTGCGGGCAGCAGATCTGGCCGCTGCGGGTGCGCTCGCTGGTGGGCCTGCTGCCGCTGATTGCGGTCGAGGTCATCGAACAGACGACCATTGACCGGCTGCCCGGATTCAAGAAGCGGATGCAGTGGTTCCTGCGAAATCGCCGGAACCTTGCCCAGTTCATCTCCTACATGGAATCGCGAACCAAAGACGGCGAGGATCGGCACTACCTGCTAGCCATTCCGTCGCTCGACCGGCTCAAGCGGGTGCTGCGCTACCTGCTCGATGAGAACGAATTCCTGTCCCCGTTCGGCATCCGCTCGCTGTCGCGGTTTCACAAGGACCATCCCTTCTCCATTTGGATGGGAGGCATCGAGCACCGGATCGAGTATTGGCCCGGCTTGTCGCGAAGCGGCATTTTCGGCGGCAATTCCAACTGGCGCGGGCCGATCTGGTTCCCCATCAACTACCTGCTCATCGAGGCCCTGCAACGGTACGACCACTATTATGGCCAGTCTCTACAGGTCGAGTTCCCCACCGGCTCCGGGAACCTGAAGACCCTCGGAGAGGTGTCGCTGGAGTTGTCCCGTCGGCTCACTCGTCTGTTCCTGCCCGACGAATCACCGCAGCGGCCGGCCCGGAAGAAAGAGACCGCAGGACGGTCCCGCAATCCACCCTCGCAAGAGCCTGTACTCTTTCATGAGTACTTTCATGCGGAGACGGGCGAAGGACTGGGCGCCTGCCATCAAACCGGTTGGACCGCCCTGATCGTCCGATGCCTCGAAGACCTGGCCAAGATAAAGCAGTGACAGTCCAAACGCCCGCCGCCGGAGGCGAGTGCGCAAATATGCCTGCATGCATCCGTACAAATACGTATTCTTGCAGGAAGCGACCTCGTTTCCGGGTGAAAAACAGGCATGGGCAAGCAAGAATGGAGAACTTGGTCTCTTACTGGGAGAAGCACGTATTTTCCTGGGAATGGGCGGTTTCAGACAGCTTGGCCTCAAGTCCCAGGCGGCTCCGGCCGAATCGCAGATACAGGCGAAATGGTGTCTCGGCAAATTGAAGAAACGGAGATTTCATATGGCGATTCAGAATTGGTCGGAACGTACGATTTTTGTGGATCTTCCCGGTGAACCCGAGCTGGAAGAGAAGTTGCAGGAAGTCGCTCAGCTTATCCAGGAGCGGGGCGACTGCGATGTCGTGATGGATTTGTCCAAAGTGACTATGCTCAATTCGAGTTGTCTGGCAATTCTGTTGCGGCTTCGAAGGCAGTTGCTGGATCGTGGTCACCGCCTCGTCTTGTGCAACATCAGCAGGCTGACACAGGGCATTCTCTCCGTCACCGGGCTCGACCACGTCTTTGAGCTCGGCGACGACAAGCCGGAGGCCCTGGCCACGATGCAGACTCATTCCTGAACCCTCTGCGACACTCCTTCGGACCACGACCGAAAGACCCATACCAGAAAAGGAAGCTCAAGTGGGGCGAAGCGGAGGCTTGCAGACCGAAGCCCCACGTAATAGGCGACTTCGCTGCCGGAAGCCGCGAATCAGTACTCCTTGAACCCCCTCATCCACACCGGCCAGTCCTCCGGCTTTACCCCGCCAGCCTTGGTCCAGGGCCCGCGTGTGTTGAATTTCTTGTTCCACTTGAGCGTCCAAAGCTCCTTAAGTCCGACTTTGCGCACCGACCAGTCCATGAACAGATAGTTCACGCCGCCGTCATGGCGGTTGATGCATTCGGTGTACCAATAATAGGTTCCTTCGCAGCCCTCATATGGCGGAGGGCCTTCCCTTTTGTGTGGACTGGCTCCCCCAATGGCGCAATCGAAGAAAAAGGGAATGGAGGCTGCACCCCTGACGGCGGCGCTCTCCCAGGCAGAATCATAGACTGTGTCAGCCATACCCATTTCCTTCGGACGGTCGCGAAAACCGATGAACGTGACCTCATGGTTTGAGCCATAACTGCCCAGGTAGAGCTCACGATCCATCTCGCCCGGGGGCGCCGAGAACCACCAGGCGGTGAACGTACTGCCGTCGGCCTCACGCCAGCCTTTGTATTCCCTGACCCCCTTCATCTCCCAGCGAGACGCCATGGGGCATACGAATAGATCGACGATCTCGGGGCCGTAGCAACGCTCGAGGTAACGCATCGAGTCGCCCGGACCGGCGCCCTCAGAAGCTTTCAGACCCGAGGCCGTGACCGGTTCATCCTCGTTTGCCGTCTCCTGGGCGCTGAAGAAGATGCCCCATTGGCGCAGGTTGGCCTGACAGGCCACGGCCCGGGCTTGCTTGCGGACTCGCTGCAATGTCGGAAGCAAGAGCACCATGAGCAAAACAATGATGGAAATCACCACCAGCAGCTCGATGAGGCTAAATGCTGCGTCCCGGCGTTTGTCATGTCGACCGAAGCGCAGGGGAGTCGAGACATCTGGCGGCGAATATGGCGTGTCGTCCATTCGCGGCCGGATTCCTCCACCGCGCTCGGAATCAGACGAAAGTCGGTCCTTTGCAGGGCGATGGATGCTCAATCTACAAACCTGCGAGAGGTCTCGCTCACCAGACGCTGGTCTGGCCCCTCACTTCCGCCAATCCAGCGCGGGTGAAAGTGACTCCGGCACATCGATGCGCAGGAGTGCAACGACCCATGACACGAGTTTTTCTGCCGTAGATTCGGCAGAAGTGTCGGGGCAAAATCCCCATTCCTGTCTCAAGAAGGCGTATTTTTGCCGTGGGAGAAAAAATCTGAGGTTTTTCTCTTGACATCGATGTTACGACTGTAACATCATATGTATATTACAAGTGTAACAATAAGGAGATGACCATGACCAAAACACCCAGGATTTCCGAAGCGGAGTGGGAAGTGATGAAGGTCCTCTGGGAACGGTCGCCATTGACCGCCAATGAGATCGTCGAAGTCCTTTCGAAGAAGACGCCGTGGCAGCGCGAGACCATCCGGACTCTGATCAACCGTCTGGTGCAGAAAGGGGCTATCGCCTTCGAGAAAAAGGACCGCCAGTACCACTACTCTCCGCTGGCCGGTGAGGCGGAATGCGTCCGGGCGGAGACGAAGTCGTTCCTGAGACGAGTTCGGCCCGGCTCGCTCGAGCCCATGCTGGCCGCGTTCGTGGAGGAGCAGCGTCTTTCCGCCGAGCAGATCGCCCGGCTCCGACAAATTCTCGATGGGAAAGACCCGGGCGCAAAACGGGCCAAGCCCAGGAAACGCACGCCGTAACGAAAGGGGTGATTATGGAAGCTCTTGATGTGAATCTGGCCGCGTTCTTGCAGTGGCTCCTGAAAGGAACCCTTCAAGGCAGCCTCCTGGTCTGCCTGATCATGTTGATCAAAGTGACTCTGCGAGAGAGGCTCCCGGCCCGGTGGCATTACTGCCTCTGGCTCGTCCTGTTGGTCCGCCTGGCCCTGCCCTGGGCGCCGCAGAGCCGAGTCAGTATCTACGGTCTGATCCCGCAATCGTTGCCGTCGCAGCGCGCGACATCGAGCCCGCCCGCGGTACGTTCAGGCGGAGCGCACGCCAAATCAGACACTCTACGTCGAGAAGGCGGCGCGGACCGCACGTTGGTGGCGGACCAGACCGGGACCTCGCCGCAGGTGCAGGGGGCTGACTCTGGCGGGACACGGCTGCCGGCGACCACCGTCGCTTCCGGCGGGCCCTCTTCGAGGGAGCACGGCCGAGGCCAGCGGGTCGCCGTGCTTGCCGCGCGCGTCCTGGCGTGGCTGTGGCTGGCCGGCGGCGTGGTCCTGGCAGGGTATATCCTCCTCAGGGCTGTTGGGCTCTGGCGTGCCGTCATATCCGAGCGACCGGTGACCGACCAGCAGATTCTCGATCTGCTGGAGGATTGTAAGATGCAGATGCGGGTCCGGACCCTCGTGGGCGTGGTCGTCACCGACAAGGTCAAGACGCCGGCCCTGTTCGGCTTCCTCCGGCCGCGCATTCTGCTGCCGCAGGGCCTGATCGAAACGCTCGGCCTCGACGAGTTGCAATGTGTGTTTCTTCACGAGCTGGCCCATCTGAAACGGCGGGACATCTATCTGGCGTGGCTGGTTTGCCTCTTGCAGGTGCTCCACTGGTTCAACCCGCTCATCTGGTTTGCGTTTCGCCGGATGCGGGCCGACCAGGAGATGGCCGCCGACGCCCTGGCTCTCTCGGCCGCCGGAACAGACGAGTCTCGCCTCTATGGCCGGACCATTGTCAATCTTCTTGAACGTTTCTCCCGGCCCCAGTATCTGCCCTCTCTGGCCGGGATCTTAGAAAACCCCTCACATATCGAAAGGAGAATCCAAATGATTGCCAAATTCAAGGGAACCACATGTAGACCGTTGCTGGCCATGGTGCTCCTGGCCTTTCTGGGGCTGATCACCTTGACCGAGGCCCAGAACAAGTCGGAAGGCGGCAAGCCCGCGTCCCAGCCGGAGGAAAAGACGGGCTTAGCGCCGGACAGGAATGCGCCGGTCGCGCCGCAGGTGACCGGTGTGTCTGCAACCGAAACGGCCTCTCTCGGCGGGGGACTCGTCGCACGCCGGGTTCTCACAGACGCCTCCGGCATCGGTGAGGTCTTGACCGCGGATGGCAAGTACATCAGCAGCAATATAGACCGGAGCACGGGTGACGTGGTCCAGTTCGAAGTTGCCAGCGGACAGAGGACGCGAATCACGAATAGGGGGCCCTGGACCGAGACTGACAAGTCCTACGAGAACCAAGCGTTCTCACGCGACGGGAAACAAATCGCGTACAACGTCGAAAGTTCCGACCCGAATACGAAGGCTTGGGTCCAACAACTGCTGATTAGAAACCTGGATGGTTCGGGCCTTCGCACACTTTACAGTGAGAAAGGCTCTTACGCCGTAGCCTTGGACTGGTCGCCTGACGCAGGATCCATCCTCGCACTTCGCGATCGTAACAAGGCGACTGAACTAACGCTGATCTCGACAGCGGACGGCTCGGTGGGCGTCCTGAGGAGTACTACTTCGGGCTGGTTCTCGTTTCAAAGGGCCAGTTTCTCGCCCGATGGGCGATTTGTCGCGTTCAGTTCCGTGCGTGAGGGGAGCCCACCCAATGGCGACGTCTTACTGATGACCGCCGATGGCCGGAATGAGGTCGTTGTTGCCGGGCATCCCGCGGAGGATCGACTGCTTCGATGGACACCGGACGGGAGAAGCCTTGTCTTCCTCAGCGACCGCTCAGGGACGTGGGACATCTGGACCGTCCACATCACCGGGGGGAAGCAGCAAGGGGAACCAGAACTGCTGAAAAAGGACTTCGGCTATGATTCAGAGGTTCTTGGCTTTGCACCCGACGGCTCCCTTTATTACAAGACTCAAACGTATTTAGGTTGCCTCTACCACGGTGAGGTCGACCTTGAAACCGGTAAGATACTCGTGCCACCCGCGCCGGTCACGACGCGGTATACCGGCCCAGTGGCACAGCCAACATGGTCACCCGACGGCAGGAACTTAGCCTATCTTTCACACCCGGGTTTCATCGGTCTCGGAAACAACATCCTCACGATCCGGTCGGCCGCCACCGGGGAAGAGCGCTTTCTGTCGCCGCGTCTTCGTTACGTTAACCAGATCTCCTGGGCGCCGGACGGCCGTTCCGTCATCGCGGTCGCGATTACGGGGACGGGACTTGGAATCTTCCGAATTGACACTGAAACAAGCGGGATCACTAAGTTGGCAGATGTAGGCTGGGCCCCCCATCTCTGCCCGGATGGGAAGACCCTGGTGTTCGTGAAGGGGGGGCCAATCATCAGGAAACGCAACCTCGACACCGGTGAGGAGTCGGAAGTTGTCCTGATAAGGGGAATCATCTACGACCTCTCGCCGGACGGCCGGGAAGTGGTGTTCCAGGTGGACGGCGCCGTAAAGGCCGTGTCCCTCAACGGAGGGGAGCCGCGGGAGCTATTTCGCGGTTCGGCGCGGGGTTACGGGCTAAAGTGGACGAGCGACGGCCGTTACATCATCGCCCGGGCACTCGATACTGCGGCCGCGAGCAGTGAGATCTGGCAGGTTCCGGCGCAGGGTGGGACGCCGCTGAAGCTGGACCTCGCCGTTCCCAAAATGAACGACTTCACGCTTAACCCAGACAACCGGCGCTTTGCGTTCAGCGTCGATGAGGGGTCCAAGAGCGAGCTGTGGGTGCTGGAGAACTTCCTGCCGGCGGGCATGGGTGTGAAGGACTCGAAATAGTCGATGTGCCGGCGAACTCGAAGCGGGCGGGATCCAACTCTCCGAGGGTGCTGGGTGCAGGCAGCGCTGCCGCCCGCTCTGCAGCGGCGAAGGCGTATTGTAGGAAATGGACGTGGAGGAGGCCGTGGCCAAGCTGGCGAAGTAGAGGAAATGTCAGATCTCGCGCAGGGCCGCAGAGACGGCGCGAGTAGAACACGCCTCCGCGCGCATCGTCTGCGCCACCACCATGGCGCGCTGCGCCATGACCCATCGGCGTATTTGCACGCGTTGATCCTGGCGGCGGCCGAAAACCCCAGGGCAATCGCAAAGTCAATGGGAGATGATCGTAAAGGGCTGAATTGGCCGATGGTTACGAAGTGCGATGGTCGCACAGAACCAGGAGGCCAAGGATGGTCATCGAGTCAATTCGGCAGTATTTCA
>Ga0315289_10002049_pt1 | contig 31207 bp, 32 predicted proteins | sample YL17G11_40_MG_FD_203452 | JGI IMG/M metagenome (GOLD analysis project Ga0315289, IMG submission 203452) | Sediment microbial communities from Yellowstone Lake, YNP, Wyoming, USA - YL17G11_40 | ecosystem: Environmental > Aquatic > Freshwater > Lake > Sediment | place: USA: Wyoming | collected... | reverse complement strand
AGTCTTTGATATCAGAAACTTCAATACCTTTCTGCTGAAAGGAAGGTTTCATGATAAAGTGACTAACGTATATTAAATCATATATGACTAATTCACAGTTCAGAACTCATTAAACACTTCATGCCCCTTTCTTAGCGATCCATCCTTTTCAATAAATGGGTATGCAGTTATGCCAGTTTTGTTTAACCACTGGTTTCTTTAAAGCATATTCTAACTGTGCCCCAGGACGGTCTCGTAGGGTCTCCAATAACAACGTTGTCTGCTAAGTCTAAATTCATGATTTTATTTGTTTGGACTATTATTGATGGTGTACTTTTGATGTGCTTTACTATTATGCGGTGAATGGTAGGCCTAACGAGGAGGCCATTTAGAAATGTTCTGAATAGAAATTTCGTAATGTTTCTGCTCGGTTCCGGAATATTCTTGGCGGGATCGCTGACCATAACTAGTTTTATGAGTTCGTATATGGTTCTAGACAGAAGATTCCCTTAAGCCGTAACAAGTTTTGTTTTTGCCTTAGGTCCTCTTATCGGAGTTGGAAGTTCTTTTTCAGCTGGATTTATCAGCGGTAGAGTGGGTAATATTAAGATATTGTTATTTTCCATGCTTTGTACAGTATTATGCATCGCCGCGATGCCTTTGATGTTTTCATTAGTATTATTATCAGCTATATATTTGTTCTTCGAACTATTCGCACATGCTGTATGGCCACCGATTACTTCTATTAACGCTGTACTTTCACCTTCCGCTCGAAGAGGGGTGACCTATGGGCTCTTGATAACATCCTTCCAAGTTGTCGGTATGGTCATTCAACCAGTTGTTGCAACCTTGATTGAATCCACATCTTTTATTATTATGTTTCCTATAAGTTTGATTTTTGTTTTAGTATGAATTCTAATTTTGAAGTTCACCTTAATGACGCAGTAAGAAATTTAATTTTGAATGCTCGATGTGATATTCAAGATCAATTAACATTCCTGAAAGCTTTATCTTAGAGCTTCCAAACTAGAAGGGAGAAATACATATGGTAGACAAGGATGTTATTGAAAGAGTAAAGGAAGCATTGTTATCAATGCAAAGGCTTTCATGGGAGCAGGGGGTGGCGGCTCAAGCCTTCTTCGAAATAGGAGATGTTGAGATGGGTATTTTAATGGCTAAAGAGGCTGTACATAGACAATTAGCAGATGGAAGGTTAGGCATCGCCTCAGAACCTGACAAATCTACCGATCCTGGTGCCAATGGAGGACCAGTTCTCCAGGCTTACAATATTACAGGTGACAAATCCTTCAAAGTGGCTGCGGACAAGATGATTGATTGGTTCTTGAAAAAGGCACCGAGAACCAAAGAGGGCATTTTATATCATTATGTTTCAAGACCCAGAGTTTTGATTGATTCAATTTATCATACAGCCCCATTCTTAGCTCTTGCAGGATATGATGACGAAGCAATAAAACAAATCAAAGGTTATCGCAAGTTGATGTGGAATCCTCAAAAGAAGCTTTATTCACATATTTGGGATGATGACGCAAAAGATTTTGGCAGAAGAGCTTTTTGGGGTGGAGGCAATGGATGGGCGGCAGCGGCTATAGTAAGAGTAATCAAAGCGTTACCAGAGAAAAGAACTAGGGAAAAATTATTTCTTGCGGAGTATCTAAAGGAGGGAATTGATGGTTGTCTTGCTTATCAAAGAGAAGACGGTCTTTTTCATGATATAATAGATGACCCATCCACCTTTGTAGAAACCACAGCAGCCTTGATGATATGTTATTCTATCTATCGAGGAATTGAGGGGGGATGGTTACCAAGAAAATATCTAAAACATGCGAACAGAATCAGGGAGGTCACTTATAAAATGGTCAACGAATTTGGTATCGTTCAAGGCGCATGTGGCGCGCCATATTTTAATCGACGTGGGACCTCCGCTGAGTCACAGGCTTTTTTTCTATTAGTAGAAGCAGCATATAGAGATTCTAAGAGTTAATGCCGTTCAAAGTGATCTTAGAGGGGTTCCGCCGTGAACCGATTGGGCATGATGTTAGGCATGCAAGCCAACACCATGGAATCTCTCCATTGTTGATTCTGGCTAGGAACAAGTTATTCTGTATGACTTCAGGTAGCATATTTGCCTTACGAACCTTCTGGAGTTGCTCTCTAAAGCTACCCACCATCAAGTCTTCTACAGAGATCTCCTCATGTGGCATGGACATAACACTAGACATACTCCCACAACCCCAAATACACCTCCACTTAGAGTGTTTACCATGTTCGTACTTCCTACCTTCAATTACAAATTCCTCTTTCTTTCTACTGATAGCTCCAGAAGGACAGACACCTAAACAGGCATAGCCACATTTATCTGGTTCACATACTTTACCCTTGTACAATGGATCCGCCTTTAAAGGCGCGTTTGTTATAACGGAACCAAGAATCTGTCTAGGGCCAAACTTTGGTGATAGGAATAGGTTATTCCATCCTATCTGGCCTAAACCCGCAGCTACTGCTGTATGCTTATGAGAAAGTTCGCCGATCATTATACGCGGATCTTTGGGATTCTGTGCAGGTATAGGATAAGCATCGTAACCTCGGGATTCTAGAAAATGCGCAACCCAATAGGCGAGTTCGTCCACTTGGTCATATAATTTATCATTGACGAAGTGTTGAAACGAAATAATTGATTTCTTCTGTCTCAGAGCATTAACAAGCGCTTCGTTAAACTTCTGACCTAGGGAAATAACCGCTTTAGCATCAGAAACATAAAATTGTGGTCTATATCTCTCAGGAGCAGCGTTGAATCTATCTATAGATGCAATTCCGACAAGATCTGCTCCTTTTTTGAAAGAAAAGATTTTCACCTTTTCAGATAAGTCGTGCATTAGCAATGTATTAAATATTGCATACATATATGATTTTCTAAATGGTTCTATGATTCAAGTTTCTATAATTGCGAGGATAAAAGATGACGTTCAACTCCTCAATTGTCTTTCTTGTATTAAATATATTCTCTCTAGAGAACAAACAGTTTGTAACTAGTTGTTCTTGTTACCGGAGCTAATATTCTTGTAGATGGTGGATACATACTTTGGTAAAAAGCAAAAGAGGTTTAGACAAAACAAGCTCAAGACTACCTAGTCTAAGATTTTTTTCAAAAATCCTCCCAAAATAGGTTAATATACTCTACTTTATTTCAAGTCGGTGAATAAAAATGGTCAAGAAAGGAGTTTTGGTAACTGGCCTAAGTGGGGTTATCGGAGGCGCTGTGCTCGAGCACCTAGGCGATAAGTACGATCTATCAGCCTTGAACCGCCGTGATATCCCTGGAGTCAACTGTTACAGGGCAGATATAGCGGACTTGAACGCAATTAGACAAGCATTTGAAGGTAAAGATGTTGTAGTGCACCTCGCAGCAGTCTTATCGGATGCATCTTGGGAGGACATTTTGCGCACGAATATCATCGGCTGCTATAACGTGTTCGAAGCATCCCGATTGGCAGGGGTAAAGCGCATCATCTTTGCATCCAGCGGTGCAGTTGTAATGGGGTACGAGAAAGACTCACCCTACAGCGCTATCGTAAAGGGAGATTATGATGAGATGTCATCGGGTTGGCCGATGCTGACCGCTTAAACGCAGATACGTCCAAATGACCTATACGGCGCTAGTAAGGTGTGGGGTGAAGCTATCGGTCGCTATTACAGCGAAGTGTTTAATATTTCGGTTATCTGCCTACGATTCGGCCGCGTCAAGATAGAGGACAAGCCTACAACTCCACGTGACTTTGTAGTATGATGCAGTCTAAGGGACGCCGCCCAGATGGTGGACAGATGTATCTCCGCGCCAGAAGACCTACGCTTCGACATATTTTATGTGGTTTCGAACAACCGATGGAGACACCGGGACATAGAACACGCTCGCAAGATTCTGGGATATTCTCCGCGAGATGGCGCAGGCTCTTATAGATAGAGTGGCGTTGATCATTGACTGGAAGAAGCGAGTGGAGTTCATGAGAACCCCTCCAATAATGATCCAATTGTTATGGTAGGCTAAAGATTACAGTGTTGAACGAGAGGGATACAATCTAACATAAATATAGGAACAGAACCGTGTGAAGTTTACTGAAACTAGGAATTAAGAGTCAGCAAAAAGAGACTCACGACAGAAATAGATACAGGCCACACACGAAATTTAAATTATATTTAAATCATGGCGGAGGAATCGGTAGATATCGAGAAATAAAATGGTAAACAATAGTAAAAAATCACTTTTACTTGGAGATTATTCGAATCCGAAATATCATCCTTTGACAAAGGTAGACAAAGAGATTGAAAGCATCTTTAAGGATGTTTTTTCTTTAACCTGTACCGAAGATTATAGTATACTTGCATCTGAACGTTTAAAGGACTACGATCTTTGTATTTTATATGTAGACTGCTGGGGTAAAGTAGTTGATAAAACACTTACACACAACCTTCTGGATTTCATAAAAAATGGGGGTGGACTCCTAATAATACACAATGGCATCTCCCTTGATTCGAATAAGGAATACGCTGAAATGGTTGGGGCAAAATTTTTGGGCCATCCTCCATATACGAAGCTTGCAATGAAATCTACAGGAAATAATGATTACATAATGAATGGAATAAGTGAATTTGAGATAGAAGACGAACCTTACCGTTTCGAGATGGTAGATTATGCTGAAAAGAGCATATTCATGATATACTATCATGAAGGGAAAGCCTATCCAGCTGGATGGACAAGACAAATCGGTAACGGTAAACTTGTCTATATTATGCCTGGACATAACATAAAATCGTTTAAAAATGATGTTTACAGGAAAATAATACTTAGAAGTGGCCTCTGGACCTTTTTTCAAGGTTGAGAAAGGGAATCGTACGACTTCAATTAGTTATAGATTAGTATGTGTACCCTAAAAAAAGGAATGTCGTACTTTACCATGATAGGAGAAGGCACTTTACCAGAAAGAACTGGTAGAGGTTCGGATTATAAAGAGCCTATCTTCAATGAATTTGGTAGGTTCAAAGGGTATAGGTTTTCTTCAATGTTAAAGCAGGATCTATTATGAAACCGCATTTTGGAGGATTAATATCCCTACATCTTGGGCAAGTTCTTATTTTGAGTTTTCCACCTTCTTTTTCAGGCTGCTTCAATCCATTGATTTCGAGCAAGACATCTTCCAAGTCTCTTGCAGAAAAGTGAACATACGTTTTAGCTCGATTTGATCCTTGAACCCAGCCAGCAAAAAGGTTGAGTCGGGCTTCTGTCAGAACCTTAGCCATTTCTGTTAAACGAGTATGTCTTAACAGATATACCCATACTTTTTTGTTTAAACGTGCTCTTTTCGATGCACATCTTAGAAGTGCATAGTAAGAGTTTATACTCATTCTATTTCCTCGTTTATCAACCCATAACCAAACGTTTGGATCATCCTTCATTGGATGTTCGTTTAACCATCGAAGTATAAGAGGATAGGATATAACTAAAGGCATTCTCTTTATTCCAGTCTTTCCCGTTGCAGAAATCAGACAATAGTCTTCTTTGAATATAACACTAGCAATCTTCATTGTCAAAAGCTCTGAAGGTCTCAAGGCAGCTTCATAGGCGACATAGATAATAGCACGATTTCTTATTGATCCTGCAGCAGAAATTAACTTTAAGATTTCTTCCGTGGTTAGTAGTGCTTCAGGAGTCGCTCTGGACTCTTTTTCAGCCAATTTCTCAAATTGTGAAATCTTTATCCAAGCCACTTCCTCCGCTGAAATGTCTATTTGGCCTGTCTTAGCATACGAGATGAACTTCTTAACTAGGAGGTAGTAGGCATGCTTTGTCCACGCCTTATAAGACCTTGTTAGGATTTCTGAAAGAAATGCCTCCACATCCTTTTTAGTTGCGTCCTTCAAAGATATATCATGCGCTTGAAACCATTGCAGGACAGCCTTTATTCTTGAAGCATAGAACCATACCCTGGCATCTGTTAACCCTCTAACCTTAAGATGATTAAGGAAGGTCAAAGCTATCTCTGCATCCTTAAAATCTGCAAGCCTTACTTTTGCACGTTCTACCCTTCGAGCATAGTCGTGGATGTCCATCTGACTATTAGAAGTACAGGGCGTCATACATCATAAGGAGCGCCCAGGCCGGGATTCGAACCCGGGTCGCACGGGTGACAGCCATGCATACTGGACCGGTCTATACTACCTGGGCATCGTGTTCGACTGTGCCTTCGGAGGTTTTTTAAGTTTTTTGTCCACTATGCAGTCTGCCAGTTGTCTGAGCACCTGTCAAGGAATCGTCATATAGTCCAAGTAGGCCGTCAAAAGCATAGGGCTGCAACAAATATTCCGTCAGATAGTCAAACATAACCGGCCATATTATGCACAATAACGTCATCTTTATGGTTCTGCAGGATGCCCCAGACACATCCCAGAGCAATATAATATATTAGAACGTAAGATATACCTGTATCCAACATATTAGACACCACTTTTTTGACGGCTTTGACGACTTAGATGACGGCTGATGACCAATTTGACGGCATGTTTGACGTGTTTGACGACATTTAAATAGGAGCTTGACGCATAGAGCTTAACGTGGATAGAAGGATTTCTTCTGATATAGAAAAAAAGGTTGTTAGGACATACCTTGCAGGCTTAGGAAGAGATGAGACAGCTAGAAAATTTGAGATTTCGGGGGGAAAGGTAAGTAATATCTTAATTCCTTTCAAAGACCTGATAGGGCCAGAAGGCGTTGCATTAAGAGACCTTTCGGTCGAACTGAAACAAAAGGAGCTGACCGTGGAAGAAGCAAGCTCTAGTTTAGAGGTCACACACATCATGAAGACAATGGAAATAGATGAAGAAAAGCTTCGAGAGTTCCTATCCAAGGTCTATAAGGCATCTGTAGACAATGGATATACCGCAGAACAGGTTGTAGGCTATTCAATAGAACTCTACGACCTATCCACTAAGAGGAACGTGAGCTTTGAACAGCTTATCCAAGAACTCAAGTCCACCAGAGAAGAACTGTCAAGGCTACAGGCACAGATCCAAAGCCTGCATAAAGAAGAAGCAAAGGCCATTGAGGAAAGGAATAGCGCTTTGACTGGTAAGAATATCACGATCAAAGTATTGAACGAATATCTTCAGGCCAAAGTGGACCTGTTGTCATTTGGGCAGAACGTAGAAGATATTCCAAAACTTTGCAACATGTTGAAAAACTGCGCCGATCAAGGATACAATTTCAATGAGTTTGTCAAAAATATTCAGGAAGTCAAAACACTTTCTGAAAGAGTTGAAAAATTACAAGACGCTGTATCAGACCTTAAAAAGAAGGAGGCTGAACTTGAAAAAAAGATTGATGACCTCAATGCAACAAAGGCTAAGACAGAAGAGTCAATCAAGACCATCGCGGATGTTGCCCTTCCCCAGATGAAGAATACATCTCAAGAGGTGAACCAGCTTCTTGCGAAATTGAGGAAGGATATGGAAACAAGTATAGAAGGAGTGAACATAAACGCTGAAGATGCAATATCCAAACTTCAGACTTCTGCACAGGAATCCCTAACAAAGCTTCAGGATATTCTGGATAATGTAAATCCGGCGATCGACCGACTATCTAAGGCTGAAGAGTTTGGGGAACAGATAGGAAAGCTTGGGACATTGAATCCTCTCTTCATGCTTTGCGAAGAAGCAAGAGGCACCAAATATGAAGTGCTTCCTATCATTAGGATATTGTTGGAGAAATTCAAGATATGGTTAAGCCGATATCCTGAGTTGTCAGACCTTCGGGAGAAGACTGCAACGTTGATCGCATCGATGGATGGAGAGTTGGTGGTCTAATGGATAAATTTGAGGAAAGGCTTACATTAAATCTTAGGATCATGACGAAAGCTGAAGAGGAATTAAAGAGGGAGTTGAGGAAGATAGTAAAGCAGGCCTTCTTGAGCCGAATCGAAAAAGGAGAGGGGGATCGGGTCGAAAAAGGAATCGAGTTGGCCCTCATTCTACCTGCCGCAATTTTCCCCAATAGCAACTTGGCCAGAGACGCTGCCCTTCCCACTCTAGAGCAGAAAGAGAAGGACAAGGCCAAACTTATGTTCGAATACCGACAGGTCGAAGCTCATATAGACAGCATGGGCGGACAGAGACTATACGAACTCTTTGAAAAGCTTAAGCGTGGAGTAGCACTCAAAACCATATACAAGAACATCCGAGAATCTAGACGAGTCTTTAGATATCCGGCCCGCAAGAAGCCGACTTCTCTACTTGAAGACATTTCAGAACGGCTACGGTTGGGCTAGTGGGTGCTAGGGCAGAGAAAACGCGTGTCGTAGCTCTCCTTTCCTGTCATATCCGAGCGTCTTGTTTCTGAAATATTCTAATATGATATCCTTTTCTTTTGTTACTGTCTTATCCAAAGAGATGAGCTTGTATATCTCTTCCCAGCTTGTCTCAGCAAACCTACGTCCCTCGTTTTCTATGATATGTGCATGAAAGTCTGTTCCAAACATTTTGTTCGAACGTATGAGGTTGACAAGGTAGAAGTTCAGATTCATATTTTGGCTTATCCAAGTGCCCAGTAACCACAATCGCATCAGCTCATATAGTTTTTCCTTTAAGGCGACCACCCTAATATCAGACTTGAAGACCTTTGAGAACCAACCTTCGCCGGCTCGCTCGTACCTTTCAAGAACTCTCGTGTTCCTCGGAATTGTCTTGCTTCCAGAGTCCAACTTAGCCTCCACAAAGAACAGATATTTGTTGTTTTTGATGATAATGTCTGGCTCTGTTCCTTTTTCTGGAACCATCTCGAATTCCTGTCTAGCCTTTCTTAGCTCACTCCAAGCATTTCCTTCACTCTGACTAAATGACCAATAGAGGACCTCAGCTCGTCCTTGGCCCGAAGGAGCAACCATTTCCATGAAATCGTTGATCATGCCATTCCTCTCTAAGAACCTGAACACGTTCCATGTGACAGCATCCTCACTATTGTCTCTGGCTATTCTACTTTCTCTCTTTGATCCACTAATTTTTTGAAACAATTCCATATCCTCATGATTCTTCCAAAGCATATTGTCAAGTTCATTTAGATATTCAAAGGTCGAAGGCGAAATGAATATCTTATGTGTTTGGCATTGAAACAGCTTCTCTCTTTTAAAGTACTTTCTTTGTCTTGTGACGAATCGATCGCAGCCCTTAATCGGACATTCCACCTTATCCTTTGTAATCTTAATCTTTTCTTTGAGTTCTGACTTACCCAACATACTCTCTCAACCTATAATTATTGGATTCACGATTTTACTATATAATAGTACTGGCTTAAGTTTCTCTACTGGTAGAAGGTTTCAAGCCTTAAATACGGTCATTATATCGTTTACGCTGATAAAATGTCGGATAAACCATTCTTTAGTCTAGATGGTTATATTTGAATAATCTTGTGCAGTATAACATGCTCTTTACAGATAGGTTACTTTTTTTAATTTATCTATGTGATTACAATTTTGTTAGACTAATTTATTAAAAAAATGCCATCAATGAAGTGGTCTTGTTGATGTTAATTGTCGGGATAATCCATTTTGCCGCATGGTTAATAAATTTATATATTAAATTTTAATAATAAATTTGCCTTTATGTTATCTAAAAGGCGCGTGTTTAATTAAAAAAATTAATCTTTTGAAAGAAAGTTTAAATATTATGAAAGCCAACAATTTACGGGATGAATTAGTTGGCTCGTATACTTCCGGGAGTAGAGATACGTGTTGTTAAAGAAATAGTTCCCCAACAACTGCATCCGTCAGGTGTTGTTGGATTAATAGGCACGTCAGAAAAAGGTATTCCACTAGAAGCTGTACCAATAACAAGCTATAGGGAATATATGGAAAAATATGGCTCGAACACAGAATTTACACTGACAAAAGATGCTAGACTCGCTTTTCTGAATGGTGTATTCGAAATATTTGCTGTTAGGGTAGAAGGTGAAGCGGGGAAACCTGCTGAGCTAGGCTTAAAGGATGCGAATGGTAACTCATCGCTTTCAGTTAAGGCAAAATCTGCTGGTCTCGCGGGAAATAACATTGAAGTCGTCGTCATGAGAGGGTCAAAAGATAACCTAGTTCGCATAGAGGTTAGCGATGGAAAAGTTTCAGAAGCCTTTGATGATTTAACTATGGAGGCAGGAAACGAAAAAAACATCATGCCATTCGTCAACTCAAACTCCAAACTAGTTGTTGTTGAAGATGTAAGTAAGAAAAAGTTCCCAGTAAACACCCCAGTGCCGGTAGAGGCTAGGCTATCGGGTGGAACGCCGGAAACTATATCTAAAGCATCAATTGAGAGAGCTCTAGAAGCTTTTGAACTTGAACCAGACATCGACATTGTTGTCGCCTCCGATATAAGTGATCCAGCTGTACATGCACTTATTGATGCACATTGCAAGAATATGAGTAAAGAAGCTATGAACAGAATAGGAGTTGGTACTGTTGCCCCACGAGAAAGCATAAAGGACATTGTAAAAAGGAATGAGGCACTTGCAAGTGACAGGTTTGTCCTTGTAGCTCCCTACGGCGTCGCTGGTGCTGTAGCAGGCCTTTTGAGCAGTCTAACCTACTACGAATCTCCAACGTTCAAGCCACTTACAGGAATAGATAGTGTAGAAAAACGCTATAGTCCATCCGAGCTGATGGAGCTTCTTAAGGCAGGCGTCCTCGCTGTTGAAATGAGAAGGGGACGTGGCATTATTGTAGAGAAGGGAATTTCAACTAGTCAGGAGCAAATAAGTGTAACAAGAGTGGCTGATCACGCGGTAAGAGGAGTAAAGAATGTTGCTGAGAACTTCATAGGCACACTAAATAGTCCAGGAGGCAGAACTGCATTGAAGGAGAAGATAACAGAATTCCTGATGTCGATTGATAGAGAAGGTGCTATTGTTCCTAGTGTTGACGGTAAGAAACCGCCGTTTGTGGTCGATGTGTATTCTTCAGAGATGGACTTTTCTCAGGGAATCGTGAGAGTTGATGTTGCAGTGAGGCCTGTTAGAGCTATTGATTACGTGTATGCCACTATCACGGTGGAGGTTTAGAGGTGAAAAAAGATGCCTAATCCATTTATTGCATCGGCAAATGTTAGTGTCGTAAAGGTCGATGGTGAAGTCATACCGGGTGTCCAGTCGATAGAATGGAAGATCATCAGGAACAGACAGAATATCTACAACATAGGCTCTCAAGAAAGGATTGGTGTCGATGTCGGTCCATTATATGTACATGGACTGATAAGGGTGAGATCGACTTCAACTAAATTGGACGAAATGCTACTAAAGGACGAAAAGAGTATAGAGGGTAAACAAATCCTTGTTCAAGGAGTTTTCAGGACAACAAAGGTCAAAGACATCGCATTCGATGACGCCTATATTGAAGAAAAAACATTCTCTATTGATGCCAACGGTGTTGGAATAAGTGTATACACCTTTACATCGACTAGAGTAAGAGAAACCTAAACATGCCAAAGAAGCTGTCTAAGGATATGATCCTAGAGGGTGCAAGTAGGAAAGAGACAGTTTACATTAGAGACTATGATGCCGATATTATCATAAAACCTCTGACAGACGGAGAACTCTCAAGGATTTTTTCATCTATAGGAAGTGTTCCATTAAGAGAAGATGGTACACCAGACATTGGGAAGATTGAAATTTCAAAGAACTTCGAAATCCTGAGAATGGCAGCTTCAGAAGGTCTGGTTGATCCAAAGTTGACATCAAAGGATCTTGAAACCATGAAATTTGGAATACCGGAATACATCGGCATGAAAGTCTTCGAATTAAGTGGTGTTGTAAGAGGAGAAGAGGAAGCTAAAAAAAAAGATAGACATTGAAAGCTTCGTACGGAGCCCTGACGGACAGGAACTGGCCACTCTGTGCCTAGACTGTGGCTACAAACTAGCTGAAAGCCCGCGTGATCTGACACGGGACCAAATTCTTTTTTTAATCGGTGCCCTCGCATACCGTGCAGAGCAATTAACACAATCGAGGTTGGCTGCTGAGGGAATAACGAGGATTAATATTTCGGAAGGAGGAGAAGAAGAGTAGGCTTGGATATAAGAAATGTCCTAGGTGCATTGATTGACGGAACGAATAGAATCATAGCGGAGCTTGGAAGCATCATCTATAGACCTATAGGAGGACTGTTTTCTTCGTATGCGAATCTCCTCAAAGAATGCAGCAATATCTTTAATCATATAGCTAGCTTTGGGGTTTTTGTATTTGTTCCAAGAATAAAAGCCGTTCTCCCAACAACTCCTATCGCTGGGAAAACGGTTAAAGAAGAGGGTGGCGTCTTCGGAGGTATTGTTGAAGGTTTAAGCTTACAGCCTTATATCACATATTCTATCAACCTAATTAGGAGGCTTCAGCCTTCAAGTAAGGTAGTTGATAGTGCTGGTGCTAGGATTATAGAAAGTTCTAGGCCATCAAGTAGGTTAACAGAAGTTTTTGATGAAATTGCTCGATACTCTGTGCCTATAATACAAGCAACCAGTCAGCTTACTGAATCTAGAACTTCAGCACCAACTTCAACAAAAGCTCGGGAATTGCCTGTACAACCTGTAGGCGATAAGGAGTTAACTGCACCGATTATGGTTGTGGCAGAATCGTTTTCATCCCTTAAAAGGGGTCTTGAAGGCTTTGGGTATCCACCTTTATCGAGAAAAGAGGAGCGAGAAAATATAGAAGTTACGCCTCAGATGAGTAGCTTTTCAGATATAATTAAAACTGGAACTATGGTTCGCGTAAATTTGTTGTCAAATATTGCCTATGATACAGCTGTGTCTTCACACTCTCTTAAGAAGCCTTCTACTTTTGGTGGGTACCCTCAGGCTAGTAGGCTATCAGAATATAAGATGGCCTTTGATGAGCCTTATGTTTACAGACCGATTTTATCTGATATTTTCTTAAACCAAGAGTACATCAAAACCCCTCTTCTAGCTGAAATTGCAGGTAAAGTATCGGAACAGTATATAATACAAGCCTCCCCTCCTAGTATTAGAGGGCAATACGGTCCTACGGTTATTCCATATGGTAGATCCGGCGAATCTCTAAGATACAGTGCAATATATCCTTCCAGTTTGTTACTGTCCTTTTTTGCCTTGTCACTTCCATTTGTACTTCAAGCGATAAAGTCACCACAATATAAAGAACCTTCAGTGCCACCGGCGTCGATTTCATCTTCGATGTCTCCCTCTACCTATAGTATGATTAGTTCTTCGGTTTACTATCCTGTTAGAGAACTGCTGAACGTTGTACATGATTTTCAAACTATAATGTCATCAAATATACCTACTTTCTCTTTATTTGATTGGGTAAAAGGTGATTTTCTTCAGCAATATGTTTCTGCTAGGAAGGTCGAGCAGGGTTCTGCACATCTAGCATTTGAAGATGTGTTAGAGAATGTGTCTGGTAACATAAAGGTTAACGCCTCGAAATGGAATGAAGAGTTGGTTATGAAGACTTTAATGATGTTGGATGGGGCATTTATGAAAGAATTACAGATTGTGAGGGCAGGAAATCTTTCTCCTTTAACGACCTTATCATCGGAATACGCAAGAACGCTCAGAACATTTAGGATAGCTGAAGAGCAAGCTCAAAGGGAGTCTGATATGGTAGCTATTCCTGCGACAATTGAGCCTCCGATGTCTTCTTTAACGCCTTCAAGCTTTAGACGCGAAGTTCAGAATGTTTTCAACATAACAGTTCCTGAAGGTGCTGATATTGATTTAAGAGAGCTTGAGAGAAAGATCACACAAATTTTGAACGAGCAGGTTCGAAGATACTATGGGTCACTAACGTGATGGTGAAATTATGAATATAAAACTTGATGACATTGAATTGGTTAAAAGGGTAGATGTAAATGGTATTACAAATGAGGTTCGAAGTATCCTTAATGTTAACCTCTCTAGTAAAAGGCGCATTTCCGAATTTAAAATACCTGGTTTGCAAGCAAGTGTATTTCAGGATTTGGGACGTGATTCGTTAACTATTCTGGTAGAAGGAGTGCTTACAGGCGTAAACTCTAAAGATACTTTTAAGGAAATTAACTCCAAGTTCAAACTTGGTAAACCTTTACCTTTCATCACCAATATACCCTCATTAACTGAAGTTTCTGAAGTCGTTATCGAAAGTTTTAGTGCAAGGATAGTCAGTGGAATATCTTCTAACTATTGGTACTTACTTACCTTAAGGGAACATAAAAGTAGTCCACCCAAACAGGCTGAAGCTCCAAGTCAAGAGGATGATGCAAAGAAGAGCACTCAAGATACGACAAGACAAATTCGCGAGGAAGTTGAAGAAAGGGAAGCAGGAAGGAGAAGGTCTGAAGAAACTACGTCTGAAAAAGAGGAGGAAAACGAGGCGAAAACCGAGGAAAAGGAGAATAGTAAAGAAGAGTCTTCGACAGAAGAAAAGGAAGAGCCAAAACCAAGAGGTGCTAACACAGGATGATCATAATGTGCCTACTAAAATTGGGAGGTTTTTTTGATGTTTTTTCCAAACTATAGAATAGAAATAGGCTGTGAAACTTTCACTTCAGATTCTCAGGTTGTTATAAGTTTTAATGTAAAACTTGGATTGGGTCCAAAAGTTGATAGTTTTGAAGTCGTATTTGCTAAAGACGATAGAACATCTACGATCACAAGGAACGACATCGTAAAAGTCGATCTGGGCTATGAAGAAAAATTGATAACTATCTTTTCTGGTGCAGTAAATACTGTTGATCATGGCTTCTTAAATGTAAAAGTATTCTGTCTAGGGTTTGCATTGAATCTTGTCGGAATGAGATTTAATAAAGTCTATGTCAATCAAACAGCAGGCCAAATTGTTTCTGATCTAATCTCATCTACAAAAGAGAGGCTAGGAGGTACTCCATTGATAACCGTTGGATTAGGAGAAATAATGGACGGTTTTACTTACCCTGTATACGTTATCGATGAGCGTTTATGCATCTATGAAAATATTGAACGTCTTGCCAATAGATCCAACTACGTGTTCTATACGTCAGTAGATAACAAGCTTTTTTTTAAAAAGTATGAAAAAAAAGAAGAACAGGTATTCAAATATGGCGAAAACTTGATAGACGTTAAATTCGAAAAGATGGTCGCTCCCTACAACTTTACTGTTGTACATGGTGAAGGTTCTTCAAGTTGGACTGGGCGTGAAACTTGGCATTGGTTAGTAAAGGGAGAAGTTGTTGGACTTGATGATCAACGTTTTAGTGAAGGGGGAAAGGACATTAGTGGTTCTCATCGTATTTTCATATATGATTATGCAATAAAGGATAATGAAACCGTGGATGAAGTAACAAAAAATGTTTCGTCAAGACTTAATAGAGCGATCAAGGTCACTCTGAAGGTTTTGGGTGCACCTGAAGTAAGAGTTAACGATACTGTAAAAGTAGAGGGGCTTTCCGAATCAAGCTTTGACTCGCCTTTTCAAGTTATTGAGGTTGAACATTATTTGAATAAGGTTGACGGCTTCGGGTCGTTTATAACATGTGTGCCGGTGGAGGGTTAAATATGAGTATTGTAGAGTTGATTAAGAAGATAGCTGAAAATGAAGCGAAGAAAATTCACACCATCGAATTAGGTGTTGTGACATCTGTTTTTCCGCATTCTACACCTAATGATAAAGACAACTATGAATGTAATGTTAGGATGAAAAGTGCTGACCTCGTTCTTCAGCGCGTTCAGATTGCGACCCAGATAGTAGGTTTGGTTGAGCCTCCTAGAGTGGGCGATTTGGTCGTAGTCACTTTTGTTAATGGAGACATCAATATGCCCATAATAATAGGTAGATTGTACAATGATGAAGATCGACCCCCAGTAAATGATTTAGAAGAAGTCGTTTTCGTTGCACCTTATACAAGAAAGGCTGATAAGAGAAGGATCTATTTGGAATTCCCTGAAGGCATAATTTTAAGGATAACTGATGAAGAGGTTATGGTCAAGACAGGAGAGACAAGGGTTATTGTGCAACGGGATGGTGATGTCGTCATAGAATCAAAAGCTAACATCACAGTCAAAGCTGAAGGTGATACCAAGATAAAGTCAAAGGGCAGTCTGTCTTTGTCGGCATCATCGATAGAAGTTGAAAGTGAAAAGAATATGAGTATTAAGGCAGGTTCCGATATGAGTATTAAATCAGATAGTAATGTTGAATTTAAGTCGAGTAGTCAGATGAAGGTCGAGGCTAGTGCAGAGATGACTATAAAAGGTTCGAAGGTGAATATTAATTAGGTGATAATTTTGTCTGATTTATTAAGAACTGATTTGAAATTAAGGATCGAAGACGGCGGGGCAGATTTATCCCTACATGAAGGCGATCTTGAAATAGTTGGCGAAGAAGATAATCTTGCCCAAGCAATACTACATAGGCTTATGACAGATAAGGGAGAATTAGAAGAACTTGGTCACCCAGATTATGGCTCTATGCTTAACAACCTTCTAGGCCAACCGAATAATGAAGAAACAAGGAGCCGAGCCCGTGCTCTCGTTCTAGAATGTCTATCACAGGAAACAAGAATCAAAGATATTCTAAGTGTCAATGTCAACCAAAATCTTTTAAATCCCCAGCGCATCGATATTGAAATCGCTGTTGTTCCTGTTGGTGATCGGATGTCCCTTGGCATCTTCTATTCTATGTCATTAGAGGTGGTATAATGCCAATAGATAAAAGAAACTATAGGCAGATTGTGAATAACATTCTAAAGAAACTAGGTGAAACTTATGAGCAGTTTGGATATTCTAAGTCTAGGGTGAGGTATGTTCTCTCCAGAAAGGTTATTGACATAATAAATGTAGATGGAACATCCAAAGGTGTCAGGAAGAGTTTCAAGAAGGATATTGATTACAAATTCTCTGAAAATTTTATCGAATGGGTTTATGGCGGAGAAAGGCCTGATGACGGCTCAGACTTTACTATTATCTACAAGTCTCAAAGACCTGAAATTACCGATACGGCCCCTGGTAGTGTCGCTAGGACGATTATAGAATCGATTAGTAGGGAAATGGAATATCTAAATGAATTAATATCCCAAGCCTATGATTCTGGGTTCATAGATACAGCTTCTGGAGATTCATTGGACCTTGTAGTGGCTCTACTAGGAATTAGAAGGAAGCCTCCTCAGCCTGCGAATGGAAGTGTCACTTTTGGCAGAAGGTCTGAACCCGAGACCGTTCAGGTCAATAGTGAAGTTATACTCTATGATGGTTCTGTAGATTATCAGCTTAAGAGTAATCTGGTAAAGGATATAACAAATATCAAAGGTACGAGTAATGGTTCGAAGATTTCATTTCGAAAGGATGTCGACTTCTCACTTGTCGAAAGAAGGATACGTTGGTTACCAACAGGTACACTACCAGATGAAGGCTCAACCTTCTCAATAGATTATGTTGCATATCGGGAAATAGCCATTCCTAAAGGAACCAAGGTTTCTACATACTCTACTAAGCCTGAAGAAGTCAGAACATACGTCACTATGGAAGGGTCTATTTTGAACGCAAGTTTGGAAGGTATTTGGGAGGTTGAAGTGCCTGTCATATGTACGAAACCTGGTCCAATTGGCAATGTGTTGGCAGGTACAGCAACGATTTTACCGCAACCGTTGATCGGAATTGAATATGTCATTAACAAAGAAGATATCAGTGGAGGACTTGAAGAAGAGGGAGATAGAGAGCTGAGGGATAGAGCTAAGCGTGCTCTCGAAATAGCTGGCAAAGCGACTCTCCCATCACTTGAAACAGCTGTCAAGTCGGTCGAAGGAGTAAGTTCAGTTCTTGTCAAAGATTCCCCTGATGGCGTTCCAGGCATAGTTAAGGTTATAGTAGACGGTGGTGATCCTGAAAAGGTAAGTAACGCAATTGAAACTACGAGGGCTGCAGGAATAAAGGTCGAATTCTCAAGACCTAGAACGGTGTACGTGGATACCGATCTGACGTTGTTAGTGGGAAAAAACATCTCTGAAGTGGAAGTGTCAGCAAAAGTAGAAGCACTTATACGTAGTTATGTGTCATCTTTAGGTATAGGGGACGATGTACTCTTCTATAAATTAGCTGCCTTAGCCCTAGATGTTGAAGGTGTCTTGGACGTATCTGACATAGCGGTCACGGCTCATAAGAGTGGCCTTGAAGCAATAAGGAGCGAAAAAGAGAATATCGAAATTAGTGATGAAGAAAAGGCATTAGCTCGGAATATAGGAATCTCTTTTAGAAAGGTTGAGAAATTTTGAGCAGTTCTGAACGGATAAGTGAGCGTCTTCCCAACTTTTATAAATCTTGGGCTCGAGATTCAGTTATTTATAGAATTGTTGACTCCGTCAGCCGCGAGCTTGATGACTGTCAGGGCTTAATTGTTGAAATGATGCGGTCTCACTGGGTCGATACGGCATCAAAGGAAGACCTTGACCGAATGGGTCCAATGTTCAACCTAAGAAGAATTATAGGAGAGGATGATGAACATTACAAAATTCGCCTTAAAAGAGCTATAATTGACTTTACTGGTGGAGGGACAACTGTCTCGATAAACTCTATGCTAAAGACCCTGATTGGCGATGATATTGAAATTATTGAGAATCCTTCTACTGAAGGTGGCTATGAGGTAAGGGTCATGTCAGGTGACACATGGATTATAGGAAGTAATAGTATAGAAGAAGTCACTAAACCAGAAATAACTATTGAAGCTGAAGATGTAATAGAAAATCCGGAAGTAGTCAATATAGATCGAGCGGAGTCGATTAATTTTAAAGGTAAACTCCAAAAGGGGGACAAGCTCGTTCTAAAGGATGGAAAATGTCTTCTTAATAATACTGACGTTACCAAGAAGACCATCATGACAGATATTCCACATCTCCTCCGTAGGCCTTGCACATGGCGATATGCTGAATTGATAAGGGAAAAGATAGGTATTTTTGATTCAACGACATTTGACGAAAGTATATTCGCTGTTAACATTCCTAAGGCAAAGATATCTTTTAAATGGACTAGATATCAACCTGCAACTTTTACTGTCAGAATTAGACGGGAGTCTTTAAATAGAAGCAGCACGTTCAAGAACTATGTGAGAGATATTCTCGACTCCATAAAGGCTGCTGGAGTTAAGGTTATTGTAGAGGATGTTGTTGAGTAAAATGCCAAAGTTTAAACCGATAACAAGAAAATCGGGTGAGCTCATTAGAGCTGAAGACTGGAATAATATACAAGAAGATATTAGGGCAGATATTGAAGATTTGGATGGTAAGATAACTCAACTTAGACAGTACATAAATAGTTTAAATGAAAGTACAACTATTCTGAACCCTGCAAGCCCAACAGGTAACTCTTATAACTTAGATGAGAATGTTCCAGGAGAAAAAGCAAACTATGTCGCAACAGTGGTTGGACCGATTACTAGGCAATGGGCGTTGGAAAAGGGTAAGGTGGGAGAAATCTGCAAGTTTGGTCTTGCAGAATATTTTGAAGCCCTCGACTACTGGGCTGGTGCAGAAGATGGTGATAAAAAATCTTTAGAAGTGCTTTTTGAATATCTTGATGGCACTTCAGCAACGGTAGGCGGCTTATTCATACATGAATGTTCAAGGCTTAGACCTAAGGGATCAGATAATCCCTTTCTCGAGTACTTGCTCTCTCCAAACGAGAGAGTTTGGTACAGGTATAGGGTTAAGAATCCAAATCCTAGTAAAGAAGTGTTTAATATTACCTTTAGGAAGACGGATCAGGCCTGTATTCTGAAAATAGGAAACGTGATTAACTTCAAGTCAAAGATGACTACTCTCTGAGGTAAAGATGATGTTTATAGAGCTTGAAGATAAGATTATCGACGTACTGAGAAGTAATATTAAAGAAGTGCCAAAGGAGAATATTGTTGCAAACGGGAAAGTAAAGGGGCAGCCATCAATCAATGTCTCTAATGTTGCATTTAAAATTGAACGACCAAGCCTTTCAGAGGACGAAGAAGGGGAAAAGTCAAGCGAAGTGTTCAGCGGCACTGGTTCTGATAGACGCTTTGTTTTAAAGGAAAAACCTTCAAGCATTATCGGAGTTGAATCTCCGAAAGGCAAAGAACTCCAAGAATGGGATAATTATACTGTAAATATTGAAGAAGGTCTAGTTCTCTTCCGTAACCCGCCAGCAAAGGGTGTTAAAAATATAATAGTCAATTATATATCAAAGACGAAGAAGTTAAAGGTCATAAGGGTGAAGATTAAAGCCAAGTATAATGTTATAGTTTCCTCAGTTGATAGGAAAATATTGGATAATGTTACCGAATCTATAATAAAATCTCTCATCAGAGCTGAAAAAGATTTTGAAAAGATGAGTGTTACTTTGAAACCTGCAATAGGAAAGCGTATTGCAGAAGATCAAATTAGCCTAGTATACTACGCTGAATTTGAGATAGAAACTGCTGAGATTATTCCACCGATAGAGAAGATTGAAATTAAAGAAAGTCATGAAATGTGACCATGAGCCAGAAAACAAAAGTTCCATATGGGCCATTAAAGCTCTCAGTTAACGCTATAGGCTATGAGGATGGTAGACTTATCCAGTTTGAAATATATAGGAAAAAGGGTGGAAAAGAAGAATTAATTAGTCAAGTGAATGGTTCAGTTCAAAATGAAAAAGGGGACGCTAAATGGTCTCCAAATACAGAAGAATATAGAATTGATTTATCAAAAGAGCCTACTGAAGAACAAGAAGAACAGGAGGAATACTATTTTAAAGCTAGAATCGATGATTTAGAGGTGAAATCTGATCCCTTCATATTTCTCTATCCACTTGAAATCAATCTGGAAGATAATGATGGCAAGCCGCTAGATGGTGTAAAATACGAAATAGAATTTTCAGACGGTAGCAAAGCTGATGGCGTACTGCAAAATGGGAATGCACAAATTAAAGCTGCTCCAAAAGGTAAGTTCAAAATTAAGATAGAAGGGTACGAATTAAAAGAGTAGGGCTGTTTATGGATAGTAAAGGCAGCGGTGGAAAAGCATTACAAGGCAATTTAAAGGGATCGACGGCAGCTAAAGCGAAAGTCATAATAAGTGAGATATATGCCATAAGTCTAAAGTTAGGTGATATTAAGAATGAAGCAATTAAACTTCAAAAGAGATCTTCTTCGGGGAAGGCTGAATGGGAAGAGGGCGGATGGGAAGAAGTTAAAAAGGATGAAGATCTCTTTTTAATAAATAACAATTTGCGCGTTATTGTTGAAGACAATACTGGATGGGATTTAACGTATACTAGATCTTCCCTCTATAATGTGAAAAAGAAGGACCTAAATAATATCCTGAATTTTTCTATTCCATTTAAACTAGAGATAAGAAAATATCAAGTCGATAAACCGTTAAAGATTAAGAAAGATGATAATATAACTGCTATACTCAAATTTCTAGATTTAGAAGAAGACATAAGTAGAATTAAAGGTGTAAGAGTTAAATCTGGACAAGATTTTATTAAGACTTTTAATACTAAAATAAAAGGCTCAAGTAAAAATGACAACTGTATACAAGACTTGGCCCCTAACCTTTTAGGTGACAGGTGTAGGTCCTCTGTTGGAAGTGGCATTAGAGCCAATCGGCTTCTATTTAACTCCAAAACTGGCAAAAGTCTTTCACAGGATCCACTTAATCCTCTAGAAAATGTCGTGTGTGTTGATGCTAATAGTTGGAGTGATTCTACAAATAAAGAGGACGCGATTTTTTGTGAAATCAATTTTCGTCCTCCTCCTATCCTTGGTGATAACTATAGAATTGACGTTTTTCTAAAAGATAAAAATGGTAACGCTCTTAAGTTAAAAAAGGATAAATATCAAACTTCAAAGGTTACTATTTGGAGGAAAGCTAAAATTGACTTTATCCTCCAAGGGAAGAATCCGGCTGACACAAGTCTTTATGGCAAAATTAAATTGGATGATGTCAGAAAAGCCTATAATGATGCATATATAGTAGCAGATTGTCCGAAATCATCAGATTCGACTCGCGTCCATGTTATATCAAAAGATAAATGGATATCTTATTTAGATAAATTTGTTTATAAAGGTTGGAGGACATCGTATTGGAAAAAGGCTCTTAAGGATGAAAAGGTTCAGATAGAGCAGGATCTAGACCTATATTCATTCCCTCAAAATATTACTTTATCCAAAAAGAAGATAGAAAAGAAGAAAGTTGTAACAGTATCAGAGCCAGTAAAGCTATTTCCATCTGATAGCGATAAAAAGCATAGTTCTTGGGATTTCATAGGAAAACTATCCGTAGTTATATGTAAGGACTTTACAAAAATGAACCTGAGCAAGACTTATTCTCCAAAATTTTGTTTTTACGTTCTAGTATGTAATCGACCTAGTTCAGATAGTACTGTTGGCGGTCAATTTCAAGGCTGCAAGCTTTTTTATATTGTTAACTGCAGTGATCCTACAGGCACATTAGTGCATGAAATGGGGCATGCCCTGTTTCTAAATCATGGATATACCAAGTTTGTGAAACTCACTTCCAGTTCCGCCGTAGATTATCCCATTGCGATTAATTCGGTTGAGTCCGGTTCTGAAGGTCCATATTTTAATGAACATGATAGTGAAGCTATTATACCGTGTGTTATGTCTTATGAGAACTCTTATGACGTAAGTGCAAATAAAGTAGACTGGCATTTTTGTGGAAGTTGCCTATTATTACTTAGATTTTATGATAGTGGAAAACTCGGAAAGAATGCCGACTACCAAAATTTGGAGTATACCCTCAGAAAAGGAGGGAATATTGAGCTGGCCTATGCAAATATCATTTCAGGTGTCGCTCCTCAAGAAATAAGCGTCAGTTCCCCTCTAACAATTAAGCTGACTAAAAAATCCAAGTTAAATAGGAGAGAACTTTTTGTTCTCTACCCTAAAGAGGGGATAAAAAATAATGTTGGCGAAGACCATTTCAAGGACGTCTCAACATACTCTAGGCGAATCTGGAAGTTCACGGATCCAAATACAAAAGCAAATGTGCCTAATAATAAAAGGGTTATTTCCATTGGCATTAGTAAACTGCCGGGCGATAAGAGGCTAACTGTAATTAGAGCCATAAGAAAGGGCAAGAACGAAATTTCTTTTGGAATAAAAAAAGCTGATGGGACATCTGTCTGGAGCGACCCATTGACGGTGGAAATATCTTGAATCCTTCCAGTATCAAGTTATCATTTTCAATAAAGATTGAAAGAAACGTATTTGTCAGATCCGAATCCATTATTGCCCATATACGTCTTCTAAACGTTGGTCTAGATCCTATAAAAATCGACGATTTCACCATCAAAAGTAATTCTCTACATTTTAAGGCCGTTAACAATCTAAAAGATAAATTTGAGGGATCACTTAGAAGTCAGTTGATTAGAGATGGCGTCAGAGACTTTCCGATAAAAGGAAAGGACGAATTCACTCTGAGCCCCAATGGATTAAAGGAAATTGATGTCGACCTAATTAACATTCTAGGCGAAATGCCTGAGGGAGAATACAAAGCGATTTCGTACTATATGATCGGAGACTTATCTTTTCTTAAATCTAATGTCATTAATTTTAAGATCGTATCATCTAATCCTAGATATTCTAATACATTCCAAGATTACCTAAGAAACGACGCGATTGGAATAAACAGTGTTTGGATAAATGAGGAGGAAGATGGACGTTTCTATGTTTTCCTCATGGAAAACAGCTGCAATTTTCCTCCGAATATAATATCTAACAAGAAATTGTTCAATATTGACAACCTTAAAGAAATTTCTTTTTCTGTTCCATCAACGGATGAGCAAGAAGTCAAGTATTTTGTATGGAACGAAAAGGACACGATATACGTTGCAACCATGATTAAAGATGAGTTTGATAAGGTCCGGAAGATTATGACTCCTGTAGACCAGCTTATATTACCTGCATTAACTACTGATGATTTCGACCTTAAGGTTTTAACGCTTTCAAAAAATGGAGAAGAATCATGTATTAACTGTGTCGTTGTTCCTTTTGATAAAGAACCAAAAACTGACGAAGTGCACCGATTCAAAGGAAGTTTTGATAAATACTCAATTACATTTGATGAGGACGATATGTTCCATTTTGCTTATAATGTGGATGGAAAGATTTGCTATATTAGGACTAATCCAAAAGATTTTCCAGACTTTAAAGTCAAACCGATTATCTTTGGAGAAAGCAAAGAACAAGTTGTAAATGTTCATTTATTTAATTCTTGGCTAGATGAAGGAAATAATTATCATGTGATCCTTGAATATGCAATAAAGGAAGCTAATAAAATGCGTTCAAATATTGTTGATCCTGAAAGGAATATTGAATTATCTCATCTATATATCCCAATAAAAGTAAATGAATTAAAGCTTCTCCAAGTCATATTAGATTATGAATACAATGCATACTTCCTTTTCCATGACCGGTCGGGATCACTTTGGTTTGGCTCAAAAGATAGGGGGCTATTAAAAGTAACAGAAGAAGGTGAAAAGTGTCCAGGTAACATTGATCAGCCGATAATGCTAATATCATCATATTATAGTCGTATGTATGGAATATATCTAAGATATGTAAAGAATAAATCATCGTTCATCTTTAAAGATCTTAAACGTTTCTGAATCCCGACGATTTTTTTATGTTGATCTTCCCATTCTTATATAACGATATCATTTAATTATGGGTTTTTTATAATGGCCTGTATAAACAAAAGTTTAAAAGTTGATATTGATGGGTGATGTTGTAGATTCCGTTTCAGGCCATGCAGCTGTAAGGTCAGGTAGTACAGTTGTTAGTGGTGTTACCATTCTGGATTTATCATATTCCCTTCAGTTAAAGTTTGGAACGCTGTCTAATGATCGTTCATTTGAAGTTGTCGAAGAGGATACTAACGATCAAGTTCAAGACGAAGACCTTTTCCATCCTAGTTCAAGTTATTATCGGTTAATTATCCAAGAAAATATCGCAGACGATGGTGGTAGTATTGAAGATAAATGTGATTTTTATAAAGCAAAAGGATTAATTGACAAAATATACGTTTATCTGCCATTAAAACTTCTAGTTACAAAAGTAATTGGTGAATCGGCATCTAATTTCAATTCGAATGAAGTTCAGGCGGTTTTTGAAATAATCGATCCCTCCGAAGAGATGTCGAATATTAAAGGTCCAATATCTAGTGGCAGAACAGGTAAGGACTTCATCCAGAATCTAGTTTACAATCAAGATGGAAATGATAATTGCCATAAAAATTTTGCCCCTCCATCTTTACAAAACGCTTGCAGGCAATCTTCAGAAGGTCTAGATGCACAGAGCATCTTATTTAATAATGCAAAACAAAGACTAAGTCTAGACTCACAAAACCCTAGAAGGATAACTGTCCCTCTAAGAGAACTTTTAAACGAAGATGGGGTTCAAAAAGGTGTTGCTGAAATATTATTTCACCCACCTCCTATCGCGGGCGATAACTATAGAATAAGAGTGACATTAACGGATAGTAATGGACAAAGCGTTCGACTGAAAGACGAACCAAATTCTGAATTATATCTTCAATATCTTCAAACTCATACAATTACAGTTTGGAAGCGTTTAAAGATCGAGATGGTGGCATGCCAACATGGAGTCGAGTATAACACGTTAGATTGGAATACTATCAAGTCTGCATACCGTGATGCATTTATAGAGATTACGGAACCCCCAAATGAAAAAAGATATCTGATTTCATTTTCTGATTGGAAGAAGTACTTAGGAGAAGTTGTGTATCATGGATGGCATACTAATGAATGGAATGAATATAGTAAATTAGATAATGTAGTTGACCATATAATAGACTTTGACAAATTTTCTTTTCCACAGGCTCATGATCGAATACCTGGTTCTGATTTATTAACACCTATGGACGATAACTTCCAGAATCCCAACAAGACAACATGGACCTTTCTTAGTTCAATTACTAAAGCTATCGTAAAAGATAAACTAGGTTTAGCTAATTACAATCGTTTAAAGAATGCAAAAACCGGGACTGACTTGGGTATATGTATACTAATCTGCAAGCTACCTTTTGAAGGAAGTAGTGTTGGAGGCATGTCCATTTTCAACAAGATGTTCTATATGATTGATTCGGGAGCAGCTAAGACTTTTGTTCATGAGCTAGGGCACGCTCTATTTCTAAGGCATGGAGCTACCTTTTTCGTTCAAAATTCATCCTTCCCTTTCACTACGAGATCTGAAACAGCAAGCCAATCTGGACCCTTTTGGGACGATCATGACAGCAAAGATGTGATTCCTTGTGTCATGTCATATGATAACTATTCTCCTGTTGAATGGCATTTCTGCGGTTTATGTTTACTGTCTCTTCGTCTTTATGATAAGAATCGGATGATATCTGATGAAGATAACACTTTGAGGAATATCCTTTACTTTAACGCGCCTGAACTTTGTTGGGCTGAAGAGACAACTATACAAACAACCGATCCAGATGGAGTAATATGGGAGGAACCTTACATTAACGTTGATCCTTCAAATCCTCCCCCTTTAAACGTCGGAAAAACTGCTAGACTACTTGCATTTTATCCACAGGAAGGTATAATCAATAATCTAAATTACGATTTTTGGAAGGATTTAACTAAACACCCTAGGGGAAGATGGATGTCAAATCATCCTAACATAGCTTCTGTCAGTGTCAGGAAAAGAAATAATATTTGGATCTGTAGTGTTAAAGCTAAGAGTAGAGGCACAGCTGAAATATACTACGAAATTCGAAGAAGTCGTAATTGGGATACAGTCGATAAAAGTGGGGCTCTAACCATAACTGTAACGTGATAAGATATGTCCAAGTCCCTGAGTTCACTTTTAAAACTTTCTCTTGAGATTGAAAAGAGAAAATTTGTCGTTGGCGAATCGATACCTTTGACGATTTCACTGGAAAATATAGGTTCCAAATATATTAAGATAAATGATTTTTCAGAAAAAGATGATTCTGTGTATATCCGAGTAATTGGCGATAAGGGTTCACATTTTTCAGGTACTCTATTAAGTTGGTTGGGACGGGAAGGTGTCCCTTACTCTCCAGCACAAAGACAAATGGCTTATTTTGAGCCAAAAGGCAAGAAGATTATTTCTGTGGACCTCACAAAGATTATTGGAATGATTCCAGAAGATAGATATCGGGTCAAGGGATCATACAATTCCCATGGTATATTGGCTATTGACTCAAATGTTGTAGCATTAAAGATATTTTCTGCTAACCCTATCTATTGTATGAGCCCAAAAGACGATCAAAGATATTTAAGTAATTCTATTCGAACAGCGTGGATCAACAAAGAAAAGGGTGGATATGGTTTGTTCATCCTTGAAAGTAGTCCAAACATGCCAGATAACATCTGGGTAAACAAACGTATAACAAAATTTGATGGCCCAAAAGAAGTACATTTATCGCTGTTAGAAAGTTATGACCAGCAGATCGAACATGCGTTGTGGGTAGATCAGGACAGGCTCTTTATATTAATTAGAGAACTAAGGAATCAAGTTACAATAAAAGATTTTGATCTGACCCTCACTAATTTGAAGATTCTAGATCCTTCCTTTACATCTGAAGATGGTACATTGGGGTGCCTAATTATTTCGCATGATGGAAAAGCTTCTTTATTGTCTCTATTCACTCTCTCACTAAATAATCAAATGACCTTAAATCAATTGCATCGATTCAATGATTTATTAGATGAATATAGTATCATTTTCGATAGGAATAAAATGATCCATATAATATGCACGATTAAAGGTGATTTAAAATGTTATTATTTAAAAATTAATCGCGATTCTAAAGCATTAGACCAAAAAAATGGATCAATCACATTTTTGGAGAACTCTTTTCCAATGTTTGGGCTGAAACTCTCAAATGTCTGTACAGATTATAATGGAAGATATTTTACTGGACTGCACTTTATGTCACAGGAAACAAAGGGTAAGTTACATTCACGTATTTTTAATTTAGAGAATAAAGAAGAATTTTCAAATTACTTTTTTCCAATAGCGGACGACTTAAAACTAACCCTACTAGATGCAATTTTAGACTCAAACTCTTCTCCACATTATCTTTTTCAAGATAAAGGCGGCTCACTTTGGTATCAATCTTTAAAAGCTCCAGGATTAGAGAAAGCGACTAAAGAAAATGAAGTGTGCCCTGGTAATGTGGGGTTTCCAACACTTATTATGTCATCTGAAAATAGTCGGCATTATGGTATTTTTCTACGTTTTATAAAAGATGGATCAACCTTTTTTTATAAAAAACTTGAAGTATTGTAAAAAAAGAAATCTACAATCCATTAGACATCTGGCTATGATGCTCTTTCTAAGCAAATACACCTTTATTGTGTAATTAATAAAATTTAGAAGAAAAATTTACTCTATACTTTCTATTTGAGGGTTAATTAGTAGTGTGTATGGTTTAACTTTAGGTTCCTTTAGTTTCTTTTCTTTTAATTCAAGTTTGGTTGGTGGTTTTGGTGTTGGCACCCCTGTTTCTCCTATGAAAACAGTTCCAACAGCTACTACTGTTCCTATCGGCAAGTCTGCAGGGTCATTGCATGTGTTGGCCTTGTCTCCATTTCTGGCCGCAGGCTTGTTGTTTATGAATACTCCAGTGCTTCCAACTATGACCTTTCCTTGGTTTGTTGGCGGTTTCTGGAAGCTTGGTCCACCTATCGGAATATGTGCTGGGGTATTAGTTGCTGTGCTATTAACAAATGCGGCAGGTTTTCCTTCTATGAACACATCTTGGCTTAGATTATTATCAATTATTCCGTTGAAGGGATGCGGTGTAGGTGTTGGTACAGGGCCTCCGGGGGAAGGCACCATCACAATATGAATGTCTTGCGCGATTACTTTATCTCCTTGTTTAGCCGCTGGTTGTCCCACCTTTATCATTCTCCTTGGACTGTGCTGCTCCACATTTCGGACAGAATGATGCAACTATATTTATTACTGCACCGCAATTGGGGCACGTTTTAGTATCTGGTCCTCCTGCAGGTTGTTTTCCGCATTTTGGACAGGAAAGTGCTTCTCCAGTCATACCTGTGCCACAGTGCATACAGTATCTCTTTGGCGTTTCCGTTGGAGGGGGAGGTTTCTTCCTCAAAAGGAAGAAGGCAACAACTGCCACAATGATGATGATAATGATTGCTAAAACTATGATCATTGTCATATCAGATCCTCCTGAGGACGTAGTAGTTGTTGTCGTAGTAGTGGAGGTAGTGCTTGATGTGGTAGTTGGAGTGGTTGTTGTCGACGTTGAAGTAGTTGAGGTAGAAGTTGTAGTCGTTGGTGTTGTTGTGGTTGAGGATGTGGTTGTTGTCGTTGTCGTTGTGGTAGTAATAGTTGTTGTTGATGTGGTAGTTGTTATTGCATTAACTTTTATCAGTAATTTTACTGCTCCTTTTGACGTCCCATCGGTTGCATTTATGAATGCTGTATATGTGCCAGCAGGAACGGTCTTGGCTACAGACATAAAAGCTGTAGTGCTTTGATTGCTATTGGTAGGTGGTGTGATCTTTGTAACAGCAAAGGTGATAGTTATACCTGAAGGTACCGTCGAATATAGGGAAACCGTCTTATTATATCCAAAATAAGAACCAACTGTTACAACAGTTTGGATTTGTGCACCTTGGTCGATAGTAATATTTGACGGAGTAACAAAGACCCAATAGTGAGGAAATAATGTGAAAGTGGGCATTATTGTAGGGAAAACTGTGGGAAAGGTTGGTAAAGGTATAGCTTCAGGGGATCTAAGATTAAAGGATGAAAATAATGGAGAATTTAATACAATTAATAATAAAATAAGAGGGATAACAATTAAACGGGTTAAGCCCTCCTTCCTTCTATTCTTAATCATAGGCCATAATCTAAATTGCAAGTTTATATACTTTGCAATTCATTCTAAAGTAAAAAAGATGTTATTAAATAAGCTTGATAATATTTATAGACTTAAATAGAAATGCAAACTAATGTAGTTAACGAAGGTAGAACAGAATGGACCTCATTGCGTTACTAATTCAGATTATCGTAGGGGTCATCATTATCGCGCCAATTCTCTGGCTGGCTGGAAGAACACTCGCGGGGAAAGACAAAGCAAAATTCACGGACGCAATATGGATAGTGGTTCTGGGAACAGTAATAGGTGCAGTAGTTGGCGCTTTAGTTGGCGGCTTGATAGCGGCACTCATCATGTTCATAATCTGGCTTGCACTCATCAAACATTTCTTCGACTGTGGATGGTTAAAGTCACTGGTGATAGCTATTATTGCAGTGATAATTTTCGTAATCATAGTCGCTGTACTGGCCTTAGTTGGGTTCGGAATACTGAAACTCTTGCTATAACCTCTGATATCGTAATCTTGCGCCCACCCCTTTTTTTATCGTTATCTTATGAAAAGAGAAAGTAGAAGTGTGTGTCTAGCTAGCACTTACTATTTTAATTTGTTTAGCAGATTGGCGACGCTTCTAGCTCGCTATTTAAATAATCAAATCCAGTAAGAGTAACCATTATCTCATTTTAATCGCTCTGTCTCATGGTCGGAGAATGTTAGCATAGTATCATGGGTATGTATAGACATGAAGCGTGAAGGACTTCAAAGTGGTTTCTTCTACAATACATCAAGAAAGCATCAACCTTACGAATATCAGCGAAGGGAAAGAAGCTCCAACAAAAATAGTGTCCTGCTATGGAAATCAAGATAAGGAAATACGTGACTACATGTACTATAGAAAAATTATCCGAACAACTACTAGAAAACCAGAATATGCTGAAATTAGACTAAATTAAATTCTTTAATTTGTGTGTGTGATGTGCGGTGTGGTGTGGTGCGGTAGAGAGAGTGTATGTGAATAAAGAGGAAGAATTCATTAAGTAAAAAAGATGTTATTAAATAAGCTTGATCATCAAACGAATTTTCTGGGCTTCTTAAAGGACTGAGAAATAAAATACTTCAGCTATTTCCTCCAAATTCTGATTCAAATCTTATCTTTCCAAGTTGTGCACAATTTAGCCTTCTGAGTTACTTTTAGCTAAGTTTTTTATCAATTCGATAGCATTCTTTCTCCCTGTCTCAGTCAATTTGTAATAGGTGTACCTCGTTTTTCCTTTTACTCTGAATCACTCTAACTATTAGGTCTGGATATTTTGAGGAGTCC
>Ga0315289_10002048_pt1 | contig 31218 bp, 26 predicted proteins | sample YL17G11_40_MG_FD_203452 | JGI IMG/M metagenome (GOLD analysis project Ga0315289, IMG submission 203452) | Sediment microbial communities from Yellowstone Lake, YNP, Wyoming, USA - YL17G11_40 | ecosystem: Environmental > Aquatic > Freshwater > Lake > Sediment | place: USA: Wyoming | collected... | reverse complement strand
GGCGTACTCTCGGGGCATGGGCTGGCCCTCGCCCGGCCCCCGCCCCCCCCCCCCCCCGCGCGCGCGCCGGGCGCCACCGCAAGAATTGGCTGGGCGCCCAGGCCACGCGGCGCGCCGGCCGGCCGGCCGCCAGCTGCCAACCCCTCTCCTCTCCAGTCCCTGTCCCATCAAGACACCTCGGCCGTGCCCGACGTGAAGCCCGGCATCTCGTACCGGTACCGCCCGTCGGCCGCCACGCCAAACCCGCGCGGGTCGGCAAATACGTTTTCCAGGAGCTGCGACATGTCGGGTTTCGGCGACGCGTCGGCAAACTCGACAGACTCTTCGACGATCGCTTCGATCTCGGCATCGATCGCCTTGAAATCCGCGTCCGCCATCAGCCGGTTGGCCACCGCGTACTTCTTGAATGCCGGGATGGGGTCCCGCTTCGCGTAATGCTCCTTCTCCTCCTTCGACCGCAGCTCGTCCGGGTCGGCGAGCGAGTGCCCGCGGAAGCGGTAGGTCTCCGCCTCGATCAAGGTGGGGCCATCGCCGCGCCGGGCGCGGGCCACGGCTTCCGCCGCCACCTCGCGCACCTTGACGACGTCCATGCCGTCGACGTGGACGCCGGGCATGCCGAAGGCGGGCCCCTTTTTGTAGATAAACGGTTCTTCGTCGCCCGCAGAGGGGCCCGTCGCGCGCACGTGCTGCATGCCGATGGCCCACTTGTTGTTCTCGACCTGAAAGGGGAGGGAGGAGGGAAGGTCGGTTGTGCGTCTCTTTCCGTCTCCATCGCTCCACCCCCTCCCTCCTCTCCCACCCCCCTACCACAAAGATGCACGGCAGCTTGTACAGGGACGCCATGTTGAGGCACTCGTAAAACTGGCCCACGTTGCACGTGCCGTCGCCGAAAAAGTTGACCGACACCGCGTCGGCGGTCTCGTCGCCCAGGACTTCGCGCCGGTACTTGATCGCAAACGCGGCGCCGAGGCCGATGGGGATGCCCTCGCCAATGAACGCGAAACCGCCGAGCAGGCCGTGCTCTTTGGAGAACATGTGCATCGACCCGCCCTGCCCGCGGCAGATGCCCGTCTTCTTGCCGAAGAGCTCCGCCATGATCTCGCGCGCGGGCACGTTCTTGGACAGGGCGTGCACGTGGTCGCGGTAGGTGGAGCAGATGAAGTCGTCCTTGCGCAGGAGGCTAGAGGGGGGGAGAGGAAGGGAGGGGGTCGACGGGCGCGACGTGGAGCGATCTCTAGCTCTCTCTTCCCTCTCCCCCCTCTTTCTCCCTCACCGGATCACGCCCGTGGACACCGCCTCCTGGCCCGAGTAGAGGTGGACGAAGCCAAACATCTTGCCGCGGTAGTACATCTGCGCGCACATTTCCTGTCGAGTGAAAAAGGGTGCAGGGTGGGAGTGTGGGCCTTTTTCAAGCGGCGTTGCGATAGCTGGGCACAGGGCGACGCGCCTCGGGTGGGCGGGGCTGGGCCGGGGCCAGCGCCGGACCGCGACGCGCGGCCGGTGGCGGGGTGAGGCCGCGGGCGCGCCCGATCGCGCCCGCACGCCCCGCCCCCGGCCTTGGGCCGTCCTCCGCCCCCCGCCACGCGCGCGGGCGACGGCGACCGCGCGAGCGGGGGGAGAAAGGTGCAGGAATGCGCGCTCCTCGCCACGCCGCGCCGCCGCGCGCTCGTGCGGCCGCGGTCGCGCGTCGCGCGGCGCGCCCGCCCACCCCCCTCCCGCCCCCGATCGCCCCCCATCCCCTCTTACCTCAAACTCGCGCCCCAGCATCATGTCCCGGTACAGGTCTTTGGCGACTTCCGGCGTGAGCGCGCCCCCCGCGGCGGCGACCGTCTTGGCAGGCGCGGCGGCCGTCGCGCGCGCGGGCGCCGGGGTGCGCCGGCCGGCAGCGGGGGCGCCGGCCGCGGCCTTGCGCGCGACAGCGACGGGGGCGGACCGCGCGGCACGCGCGCGGGCGGGCGCGCGCGCGGGCGTGGGCGGGGCGACGCGCGTGGAGCCCAAGGTCGACCGCATCGTCAGGGGGGCGGCGGGTGACGTGTGGATCGGGAGCGCGGGGCGTGGGGCGCCGCGGGGAGTGGGGTGTGGGGGAGCGTGGCGCGGCGCGGCGCGGGCGCGCCGACCCCCGCCCCACCCGCCGCCGTCCCCCCCACCCCCCCAAACTGGATCCCAGACTTGCACGAGCGCCATGCCACACGCCCACAGGCCACCGCATCACCCCGATTGCCCCCCCCCCCTGATCTGCCACGGTTTGAGGATCGCGAGCACGATGACCGCCACAATGACCAGCAGCGTGACCAGCGCGCAGCACATCAGCCGTCGCGTCCGCTTCTGCATGCGCTTGGCTTCCACGAGGTGCGACACGCCCGACTCCACGTGGTCCTTCGCGCGCGCCACCTGCGCCTCGATCGAGTCGAGCATCTCGCCCTGGGCCTCGACGAGGACGGCCATGTCCAAAAACACTTGGTGGAGGTCCAGGAGGGAGGCTTCGAGGTCGCGCACGGCCTCGTGGCGCTCGCGGACGTCGGCGAGCGCGTCGACCGCCGCGCCGCGCCCTTGCTCGAGGATGGCCTTTTGGAAGATGGTTTCGGACTCGCCCGACTCGATCATGGCGTCCACTTGGGCGGGCGAGGGGCGGGCGCCGGTCACCGTGAACACGCGGCGTTCGACCGCGTCGCGATACTCCGCCCCGAGCCGCGCCCGCAACCCCGCAAACTCGCCGACCGCGTCCCGCAGCCGCTTCTTGAGCGCGGCCGTAATGGCGGTGCGGGAGCGCTCGGTCGAGGTGCCGGGGCCCGCGCCGCGGCGCGCGGCAGACGCGGCGTTTGCTTTGTCGAGCCTTTCCAGCCGCGCTTTCACCGAGTGTGCGGCCCTCGACACCGCCTCCACGTCGGCCTGCATCTGCTCCCGGATGGCCGTCATCTCGCCGCCCCGCGTCACCGCCTTGCTGCGCTCGTGCAGCGCCGAGAGCGCGGCCTGCTTGTCCCGGATCGACGCCAGCGCGCCCTTGATGGACGCCACCTCGGCGAAAAAGTCGGCCATCGCCTTGTCGGAGGGAGGAGGGGCGCCGGGCGCGAGGCCGAGCTCGACGTCGCCGGACGAGCCGGCGCCGCGCGCGGGCGCGGCCGGCGGTGTCGCCCGCGGCGGCGGCGCGGGCGCGCCGCCGCCGCGCACGATGCTCAGCAGGTCGTTCATGTGGAGGAGGAGGCGGTAAGGCCGGCAGGTGCGCGATGTGGACGCGCGCGCAGGCGGTTGGGCGCCGCTGCCGCCTCGGGCGCCGGACAAACGGCGCCGGGGATCGAGCGCCGACACCGGGAGGCGGCGCAGCGGTGTGTGGGGAGCGGAAGAGACGGCGGTGGCGCGCGTGCTCCTCTCCATCAAAACGCGCGGGGCGACGCGCCGCGGTCCCCGCCTCCACCCCACTCTCCCACCACCATGGCCGACGCCGCCGCCGTGCGCGCGGCCGAGCTCGTCAAAAAGGCGGACAAGCGGCTCACATCCTTCTCCCTCTTTGGCGGCAACAAGTACGAGGACGCGGCGGAGAGCCTGGAAAAGGCGGCCAACCAGTATAAGCTGGCCAAGTGCTGTGAGTCAAGAGGAGGGGAAGGGCGAGGGAGGCGGTGGCGCGCGCCATCGCGGCGCGCCCGTGGCGCGGCGTGGCCGCCCTCGCGGCCCAGCCCGACACGGCGTGCGCGATGCTGGCACGGCGCTGGCGGGCGCGGGCGGGGGCGCCGGGGGGAGGGCGACCGTTTTTGGGGTCCGCGGGCGGCCGCGCGCGCCCCGCAGCCCCGCCCACCGCCCACTCTCCTCCTCCTCATCTAGGGCGCGACGCGGGCGCCTGCTTTGAGCGGGCGGCCGAGATGCAGGTCAAGCTCGGGGCGACGCACGAGGCGGCGGCGGCGTGCGTGGAAGCGGCCAAGTGCTACCAGAAGACGGACAAAGCAGGCGGGTGGAGAGGGAGGGGGGGCGGAGGGAGAGGGGGTCGAGAGCGAGACGCGGCGCGTTGACACGCCCCTCACCACCCCCGCCCCCCTCTCCCCCTCCAGACGTCCTCCGCGCCCTGCACGCCGCCGTGGGCCACTACACCGAGCTGGGCCGCCTGGGCATGGCGGCGCGGCAACTGCGGGACGTCGCCGAGACGATGGACAAGCAGGGCGACGCCGCGGGCGCCGCTGAGTTTTACGAGCAAGCGGGCGACCTCTTTGCCGGCGAGGAGCAGCATGCGGAAGCGACAAAGTGCCGACTCAAGGTGGCCGCGCTGGCGGCCGACGCGGGGCGGTACTCGGCGGCGGCGGCGCTTTTTGAAGACGCGGCGCGCGCCGCCGTCGACTCCCCGCTCCTCAAATATGGCGCCAAGGGGCACCTCCTCAACGCGGGCGTGTGCCTGCTGGCCGGCGGGGACCCGGTGGCGATCGGGGCCGGCCTCGACCGATTCGACGCGGTCGACCCTTCGCTCCCCGGCTCCCGCGAAGGCGCCCTCCTCCGCACCCTGGCCTCCGCCGCCGACTGTCGCGACGTGGACGCGTTCACGACCGCGCTGGCCGAGTTCGACGCCATGACGCGGCTCGACGCGTGGAAGACGGGGTTGCTGCTCCGCGCGAAGAAAGGGATTGAAGGGGGGGGCGCCGCGGCGGGCGGCGCGGGGGGTGGGGAGGAGGACCTGACGTGAGAGAGGCAGGGTGGACGGGCAGCTTTGCGGCGTGTGACGGGCGGCGGCGGAAGGGAGGGCGGCGGCTGCGCGGCGGGCGCGCGCTCGGCGGCGGTCACACCCTCTCCCTCTCGCCCCACCCGCCCCTCCCGCCCCGCCTCCCCCGCCATGGCCATCCTCACGACGCTCGTCCAGGTCGCGGCGGCGATCCTGCTGCCGCCGCTCGCCGTGTTCATGGTGCGCGGCGGGGAGTCGGGGGAATCGGCGAGCGCATGCCGCCGCGCGCGCGCCACCCTCCCGTCGCCTCGACACTTGCCGCCCGGCGCCGCACCAATGTGATGGCGTGTCGGGCGGGGGAGGCGGGTCGGGTTTCGCGACCGGGGAGGCGGGCCACCGCCGACCCTTCCTCCCTCTTTCTCCTTCCCTTCAACCCCTCCTGCCTCCTTCTCTGACCCCCCTTTTTCCTGTCCACAGTCTGTCGGCCTCGGTTCCGACTTTTGGTGAGGGCGCGGGCGCATGGGCGCGGCGTGTGGGGATTTCGCGCGTTCCCGCCGCCCGTCGACGCCTCCCGCCGCCTCCCACCACCGCTACGCCTCAACCACACAGGATCAATCTTATCTTGACCATCCTGGGCTGGATCCCGGGCGTCATTCACGCCCTTTTCATCACATTTTCGCGCAAAGGTCTCTGAAAAGAGGGAGCGGAGACCGTTGCCGCCCCCCAGAGCGCACGCCACGCACGCGGATCGCATGGCGAGGCGTGTGGCCATCGTGGGGTGCGGTTGGCGGGCCGGGCGCGGGCGGGAGGGGCCCTGTGTGAAGCGGGTCGGTTGCCACCGTATGCGCGCGTGCCGCGCGCGATCCCGCCACTCTCCCACCCCGCCCTTCGATGCCCCTCCTCCCCATCCTGCAATTGGCCGTCGCCGCCGCCCTGTGCGCGCTGTCGCCGCCGCTGGCAGTCTTCCTGGCGACTGGCGCGTCGCCCTCCCTGGTCACATCGTTCCTCCTTACCGCCCTCTTCTGGTTTCCCGGCGTCGCACATGCGGGCTGGATCGTGTGGGGGTCGCTGCTGCAGGGGGGCGGGTGATTGGGGGGAGGGCGAAGACTGCTGTTTTTATTGTTTTTCGTTTGTTTGCCGCCCGCAGCGCTGTGGACATCACACATCACCGCCACCATCCTCCGTGCCTCTCCCCCTCTCAAACGGTCAGCACGGCCGACTTGCCGGGCACGACCTCCGACAGCGAGTGGTTTTTCTTGCCGCCGTTGGTCAGCTCCGCCACGACGGCCGCCAGGTCGGCGCCGGTGGCGGTGCCGGACGAGCCCTCGTCGGCCTACAGGAGGAGGGGTGGGTGGGAGGAGGGTTGGCGGGCGCGCGATCGGGCGGGCGTGGCCGCCGCGCGTGCTCTCGCGCCGCCACGTCCGCCGTCGCGTCCGCCGCCGCGTGTGAGCAGTGGCACGCATCCGCGCAGCATTCTGAGAGCGGTCGCGCCCGCCCTCGCGCCTCCGCGAGCCGCCGACGCCGCCCCCCCCTCCCCCCCTCCCTCCGCCCACCTGGGTCGCCACCCACTCGGCGCCCGACTTCTTGATGTGGTAGGCCGGCATGGAGGTGTGTGTGGGGAGGGGTGGGTGGATGCAAGGTGTGAGTGTGTGCCGCGTCACTCTCTTCTGGCCGCTCCACCGCCCTCGACCACCCTCTCTCCGCCATGGCGATCTCCAACACCATTGTCAACATCCTGCTCGTCATCTTCCTGCCGCCGCTGGCTGTTTATTTGGTGCGCGGCGGCATGCGCATGCCGGCGCGCGCCGCGGCGCGCGGCGCGCGCCTCGCCGACCCCCGCGAACGCGCATTTCGAGCGCCCTACGCGCAACACGCGCGTATGTGGGGTCGTCGGGGGTATTAGGGGCGCGAGCGGCGCCGCCAGCCGCTGCTCTCGGAAAGGCTGAGCTGGCCGTTTTGACCTTGCGCTGTCCCCTGCCGCCGCGCCGCCCGCACGCCCGCCCGCACTCTATTGCCCACCCCCCTGCACCCTCCCACCCCCCTCCCGCAGAAAGACGGTGCCGTCACGACGAATTTCTGGCTCTCCCTGCTGCTCACGTTCTTTGCCTGGTTCCCCGGCCAGATCTACGCCGCGTGGCACGTGTTCTTGCGCAAGTGATGCGGGAGGAGGCTGTCGGCGACAGTCGAGCCGCCGCCGGCGCTGGAGGAGCGGACGGCGGCCCGCGCCCTCTGCCAACAATAACGCCGCGCCCACCCCGTCCCGCCCCGCGCCGCGCGCCCTTCTACGGGCGCGCGGCTATACTAACGCAGAGCGTGGCGAGAGTTACTTAATGAAAAAAAAACGACGCAGCAGCACCCCCTGCAAAAAGCCAACAGTCTGCGGTCCCTTCTCTCGCCCCTCCCCCTCCTCTCCTCACAGCTCCAGCTGCACCGTCACCCGGACATCGGTCAGCGGCAGCGAGGGAAACGTGTCCTCCGCGGGCGGGTCGCCGCCGGGAGTGCCTCCGTCGGCGCCCGTGTCGCACGGCCACGCCGACTCCGCGGCGACCTCCACCGTCGCCCCCCGGAAGCCGGCCGACCGCAGCGCGGCTTCGGCAGCCGCCGCGCCGCGCGCCAGCTCCAGGACGGCGGCGCGCAGGGCGCGGTGGCGGCCGGGGAGGCCCGCGGTCAACGCGCGGACGACCGGGACGATCGACGGCGCCACGCCGCCGTCGGGCAGGGCGTACCCCGCGGCCGTCCGCGCGCCGCGGTCCCGGTCGTTGGCGCTGGCGCCGGGGGCCGCGCGGGCGGTGGGCGAGTCCGGCGCGACGGTCAGCGCGTGCGCGACCCGAAACTCGGTCTCCCCCGCGCCGCCCGCCAGCCCCGCCTCCTGGGCGAGGTGCGTGTAGAGCAACACGGACGGTGGGCCCGCGGCGGTGCGCGGCGGGGGCGAGGGCGGCGACGCGGGCCGCGCGCGCGCGCGCGGCGGCGGCGGCGGCGGCGGCCCGCCGCTCCCGCCGCGCGCCGTCCACACGAGCACGCCGCCATCGTGGCTGGCCACATCACGCGCCCAGGCGAGCACGGTGGCGCGGGCCGGGGGGGGGGTGGGGCCCGCGGCGCCGGCGGAGCCATAGGCGCACTTCAGAAGAGCGGTGAGCGCCGCCCGCAGGCCCGGCGGCAGGCACCGGGGCAGCCCCGCGCGCAGGGCCACCGCAAAATGAGGGGTCCACTGCGTCGTCGTCGGGTGGGCGAGCTCGCGCAGGCCGTCGAGCTAAGAGGAGAGGAGACAGGGGGGTGGGCGCCGACCTTTCAACCCCTCGAACAGCCCTTCACTCCACCCCTCTCCCCTCCACCCACCGCGTAAAACTCGGCCTCGACCAGCACCTCGCGCAGCGCGCCGGCCTCGGCCGGCAGCGGCGCCGCGTCGCCGTCGCGCAGCCAGTTTAGCACGCGGCGAAAGTGGGTCGGGTCCCGGTCGATGAACAGGGCGCCGCCCTCGTCCGTGGTGGACGGGAGGTCGCCGGCGACGAGGCGGGCGAGCATGGAGGCGGGGGCCTGAAAGAGGGGGGGCGGGGTCGCTCGGCGGGGCGTGGGGTGGCTGCCGGGGGCGCGCCAGCCCGCCCGGCAATGCCAGCGGCGCCGCCACGCGCGCGGCACATCTCTCGCAAAGGCGTCGAGGACGGCGCGCACCGCACCGCGCTCCCGCGAGGCTGCTGTCGCCCGCAACCGCCCCCATGCGCCCGGCCCCGCCCGCCTCCCTCGCACCCGCTCTGTCAGCGTGGCCGCGGTCGTCGTGAAGAGCACGCCCCCCACGTTGAGCTTGACCAGGCGGGCGGGGGGTTGAGGGGGCGCGGGGGAAGCCATGGCGCCGTGCGCCAGCAGGCCGTGCGGGACCGCGGACGCAACCAGGAGCGGCGGCGGCGGCGGCGGCCGGGGCCGCGCCCGGTCGGGCGAGGGTGTCGGGAGGAAGGGAGTGTGTTGCACCGCGCGTCTGCGCGCCCGCCCCGCAACCCCTCCCTCTCTCACACGCTCTCGAGCGCCTCCCGGAACCGGGGCATCAGCGCCCGCATGGCCAGTTGAAACCCTTGGCTGGGCAGCGCGGGCGGCTCGCCGGTGGGGGGGGCGGAGGCCGCGTCGCCGCCCCACGCGTGCCCGACGGCCGCCTCGCCCGCCGCGCACGCTTCCGCCGCGGCCAGGAGCCCGCCCCGGGTGGCGCGGTAGTGCGACCGGACGAGGCCGCCAAAGCCGGCCGGCGGGCGGGCGAGCAGGGCCCTGGCCGTGCGCGCGCAGAGCAAAAACGCCGACTCGGAGTAGAGCCTCGAATTCTTGGCCCCCTCGTCCGTCCCCGCCTGCTTTTCGTACCCCGCCTCGTTGTAGTAGGGTTCCGGCACGAGGACGAGGCCTTGAACGGACACCACGACCTGGAGCAGGGTCGACCGCGCGGGGTCCCACCGCTCGTCCGCGCGCCCCGCCCACGTGCCGAGCAGGGAGAGGCACACCTTGCCGCACTCGTACAGGTTGGGGTTGACCCGCAAGCCGAACGCGTGGTAGGCGACGGCGGGCGGGGTGAGGGGGTGGTCGGGGGCGAGGTGCACGTCGAAAATGAAGATGTGCCCCGCGTACGGCGTCCCCGCCGGCCCCGCGACCGCGGCGCGCAGCGCGTCCAGCCGCCCCTCCCACCCGCGCACCCAGGCCGTGCCGGCGGGGAGGCCGGCGCGGAGCGCGTCCCACTCGCGGGCGGCGGCCTTGGTGAAGCGGCGGGGGAGCGGCGCGGTCGACGCGCGCAGCGCGGCCGCAAACGCAAAGTCGTCGGGGGGGTCGCCTTCCAGCATGTCAAAGGCGGGCCAGTCGGCGGGGGTGGGCGGGTCGGGGGAGGAGGCGGTGGCGGTGGCGGTGGCGTCGGCGTCGGCGTCGGCGTCGCCGCCCTCGCCGTCGCTCGCGAGCGACTCCGCGCTGCCGCCGCCGTCGGACGAGGCGTCGCCCTCGGTCCAGGCCATGGGCGCGGCGGGCTGCGGCGGCGGCCCGCCGTCGCCCTCCCCCACTCCGTCGTCGTCGTCGTCGCGCGACAGGGTGAACAGTTCGTCCGGCCACTCCTCGGTGGACCCACCGCCGCACCAGGCAACGGTCACGCGGCCGGACGCCAGGCCTACGACCTCGCCGACGCGCGCGCGCCAGTCGGCGCGCGCGCGCGCGTCGCCGCCGCCGCCGAGGCGGACGACCACGTCCCCGTGCGCAAACCGCCAGTCGGGGTGGGCCCGGATGCCGTACACAGAGACAGGTTCCGCAGACGCGGGGTCCGGGAGCGTCAGGCGGCGGGTGGCGGGGTCCCTCTGAAACCACGCGACGCGCGCGACGCGCGCGGTGCCGTCGGCGGAGGTGACCACCCCCGCCCGCCCCTCGCCGCGCTCGCCGTCGACGGGGGCTTCGACCACGAGGTCGTCCGGCCAAAATTCGTGGTCGTCGAGGTGGGTGATCGGGAGGAGCGACCGCGCGGGGAGGCCGGTTTGTGTCTCCCCGTCTTGCCACACGACGTCGGCGACGGTCGCCGTCGCCGTGACGAGCGCGGTGACGGGAATGGCGCCCGGTTCGGGCGCGGCCGGGTTGGGGCGGCGGCCGCCGGCGCGGCGGCCGGCGCGGCGCGGGGTCGCGGCCGCGGCGGCCGCGCGCGCGCGGCGCGGCGTCGCCGGGGCCGCGGCCGCCGGCGCCGGCGCGCCGGCCGCGGGCCACATGGCGGCCAGCCCGTTGGCTACGGTGGCCGCCCAGCCAGCGGGGCGCGCAGGAGGAGCCGGGGCAGAGGTGTCGGCGTCGGCGCCACCATCCTCCTCCTCCCCGCCCTCCTCCCCTCCAGTCCACAGCCCGCGCGTGCCCAGGTGCCAGTAGGCGGGATCAAAAAAGTGGGCGCCCACGGGCACGACGCCGTCGGGCTTCAAGACTTCCGGCGGCGGCGCGCCGGACCCCGGCGCGCCGCCGACGGGCGCGCGCCAATCGATCTCGACCTCGTCCACCCACACGCGCACCACCGTCGCGCGCAGCGACCGCAACGCGCCCCCGCCGTGCACGCGCACGCGAAAGGCGTGCAGGGCGGAGACGGAGCGCGCGACGACGCGCTGGCCGGGGTAGAACGGGCACCGGTGGTCGTCCGCGACGCAGACGTCCGCCATGGACGCGGGCGCCAGCGCGTCGCTCTCTTCCAGCGTGGGCCCGTCGGGCAGGGGGCGGACGTCGGCGACGGCGCCGTCGGCGAAGCGGAGCGTGAGCGCCGCGACGGCGAGCCCGACGCGGCCCAACCACCCATCCTTCAACACGGGTTGATCCGCGCAGAGCGGCAGCACGGGCGTCAGCGCTGTGGACGGCACGCCGGTCACAGTCTGCCCGGTCGGCAGGCGCACGGTGAGCGCGCGCCGCACCGCGACGACGACGCCCGTCCGGCCAAGCGGGGCGGCCGCCGCCGCCACCACGTCGCCCGACACCAGGCCCCGGTCCACCACGCGCAGGTCGGCGGAGTCTTCGAGCACGGGGCGCGGGGTTTCCGCGGGGGGGCGGCGGCGGGGGGCGGGCGCGGCCGCCGCGCGCGCGCGCGCGGGCGCGGTCGACTGGAGCCACGTCACCCGCGCCCCGCCCTCGGGCAGCGACCCGGCGTCCGAGTCGGTGGAGTAGTCGTCGTCCGAGGGGTCGCCCTCGGACTCGGTCTCGCCCGCGACGCGCCAGACGAGGCCTGGCGAGGCGGGAGGGAGGTGGCGGTCGTTCGGCGGCGCGCCGCGGGCCGCGTGTCGCGCGCCCGCCCCCGCCCGTCCCACGCTGCTCACCCAGGCTGCCGTCGCGGTCGTGGACGCGCTCCACGACGTCGTAGGAGCGCAGCTGCGCGGGCGCACGCCGCGGCGGCATCGGGGGGGACGCGGGCGCGGGCGGGGGCACGGGCGGGGGCGCGCGGGGGGCCGCCGCCGGGGGCGCGCGCGCGCGGGAGGGCGCGCGGCGGCGGGGCGAGGGGGAGAGTGTGGCTGCGCCGAGGCGTCGCTGCCGGAAACGAGGGCGCGCCCCACGCCCGCCGCAGCCCGCCCGCCCCCCGCCCACCCGTCGTGCGTTGCCGAGTCGACACGGGCGCGTCCCCAAACAGAAAACAGGCCCCGAAGCCGCGCGGGAGCGTCCCTCCCGCCGCGCGCTGTCGTGTTTCGCGCCGCCCGCCCCCCGATCACTCGCCACCCCCCGCCCGCCCGCGCGCGCATTCCGTCGCACACCGCTTGAGGCAGGCATCGTTCCAGGCGGGCACCTGGTGCAGCGAAGCGCACACCGCGCGCTGGCACGCCTCCCCGCACGCGTCGTCGCGGGACGCGCCGCACACGGTGACGCAGGTGTTGGGGGTGGGGTCCTGAAGGGCAGAGGAGGAGGAGTGAGGGCGGCGCGGCGGCAAACCGCCGCCGCCTCCCCCCATCAACCCGCCCCCCTCGTACCTTGCTCAGGCTGCCCATGCGGCGCAGCAAGCGCTTGGACGTGCACACGCGCTCGCACACAAAGGTGGGGTTGGCGTCGTCCGCGCCGGGCCTGGGGAGAGGGGGCGTCGGCCGATGCGCGCCGCGCCGTGGGCGCCGCCGCGGGCGCCGCCACCCCCATCCTCTGTACCTGTCGCCCGCGAAATCGTCCCCCATCTCCATCACCAGCGGCGCCGCCCGCGCGCGGTCGCCGCCGCCGCCGACGACCGCGCGCACGAGCGCGGCGGGGGCGCCGGCGACTGAGGAGAGCAAGCCCATATCGAAGAGGGAGGAAGGTGCGGCGATGCGGCGACGGGCGGGGCCGCGCGGGGCGTGGGGGTGTGGTTCTGTCTGCACGCGCCGCCGCTCGCCCGCCCCTCGCCCCTCCCGTCACCCCTTCCCAGCGATCGCCGCGAGCGCGTCCCGCCCCAGCGCCCGCTCCTCGGGCCCCGGCGCGGCCGGCCTCTGGCCGTAGTGGCGCTTGGCGGCGGGAGGCGGGGCGGCGTCGCCCTCGCCCCCCCCCTCGGTCTCCGCCGCGCGCCGTTTCGCCGCGCGCTCGCCCGCCTTGGCCGCGTCGACGCGCCCCAAGTAGAAATCGCGCTCCCGGGACGCGGCTGCGGCTTCCGTGGCGAGCACCGCTTCGCGGGCGGCGGCTTGGGCGGCGACCTCCGCGGTGAGGTCGTCCCACTTGAATTTGGGAAGATACTTGAGCGTCCACAGGTCGTGGCGGTGGGCGGACCGGGGTTTGCCGCCGATGGGGGCGCCGTTGAGGGTGGCGGCGACCTGCGCGAGGGAGTGGGCGGGGGCGTCGGTGGGGAGGCCGCGCCGTCTCTGCCCCTCCCGCCCTCTCCTCTCCACCCTCTTCCTACCTGCTTGGCGACCGCCTTGTCCTCAAACTCGACCCACCCCTCGACAAATCGCTTCCCCTTGCTCTTGCCGACCGCTTTGCGCGCGCGGCGCGTCCCCGCGTCCTCCGCCGCCAGGTACACCCGCCCCAGTTCCGCGTGGGCGGCCAGCAGGTGGCGCAGCTTTTGCGGGCGCTGGGAGGAGAGGGTGAGGGGTTGGCGGGTGGTGGGTCGCGCGCGACGGCCGACCGCCCTCCCGGCCGCTGTTCCTCGCCCGCCTTGCTCCTACCATATTGGGCGGGATGCGGCTCAAGTAGATGACTCCTGAGGGGGCGCGGGCGGGGGCGTTAGGCCGGTCTGCTGGCCGCCGCGCCTAGACGCCTCCTCGTCCCGACCTCCACCGCCCTCCTCTTCCCCCTACCTCGCTTGTCGTGCGCCGCCTGCATCTTTTTGAGCTGGCGTTTGGCCAGCTTGCCGTCCGCGCCGGTCGGCAGCGGCACCGCGGCGAGCGGCGGCGGCACCGTGGCGGCCGGAGGAGACGGCGCCTGGTCCGATGTCGACGGCTGGGACGCGGGCGACGCGCGCGCGTCGTCGGGCCGCGACATGGCGGCGCGGGGGCGGCGGAATGTGGGTGGAGCGCTGGCCAACGCCGCCGCCACTCTCTCCCACGCCAGCCAAGCACCGCCACCCCCCCTCCTCCCCCATGACCACCGTCATCTTTGGCGCGGGCGGTAAGACGGGCCGCGAATGCGTCAGTGCGGTCCTCGCGCGCGGCGACACGGCGCGCGCGGTCGTCCGCGACCCGGCCAAGCACGCGGCCGCGTTTCCGGCCAGCGCCAAGCTCGAGGTGGGGGTGGGAGGGATGGTGTGGTGCGGAGCAGGGGGCCGGGACGGCCGTTGGACAGACAAAAACGCATTACCCCCCTCGCTGTCCTCCTTCCCAGGTCGTCGCCGGCGACGTCACCGACGCCGCCTCTGTCGCGTCCGCCCTTGAAGGCGCTCGCTACGCCATCTTTGCGGCCTCTGCCCCGCGCGGCGGGTCGGTCGACGCGGTCGACGACGCGGGCGTCGGGGTCGTCGCGCGCGAAGCGGCGAAGGCCAAACTCGCCTCCGTCGTCCTCATCTCGTCCGCGCTCGTCTCCCCCTGGAACCGGTGGCACCCCATTCGCCTTCTCCTGAACAACATGAGGCCGTTTTCGGGGCAGCACATCATGGACGCGAAATGGGAGGGGGAAGCAAAGTTGAGGGCGGCGGGCGTCCCCTATGCGATCATCCGCCCCGGCGGCCTGACGGACGGCCCCGCCGGCGCGGCGGCCCTCATTGTCGCCCAGGGCGACACATCGGCCGGGCGCGTGTGCCGCGCGGACGTCGCGGCGGTCGCCGTCGCGGCGACGCGCGCGCCGGCCGCGGCGCGGGTGACGCTCGAGCTGGCCTCCGACGCCAAAGCGCCCGCGGCGGCGGGCCCAGCGCCGGGCGCCGCGTTCGACGGCCTGGCCAAGGACGCGTGAGGCAGAGGGAGGGAGATAGGGGAAGCCGTCCGCCTTGCAACGCCGACCAGCGCCGCCCCCAAAACACCCTCCTTCACCCTCCAATGATGGCTCCCTCACTTGCCGCGCCACGGCTCCACTTCCGCACACTCGAGCACGTTGGCGTCCGGGTCCCGGAAGAAGATGGCGGGGCGCCCGGAGGCGGAAGAGGTGTACGGCACCTCCGCGGCGTCGAGCCGCGCGGCGAGCGCCGCGACGGACGCGACGCCGACGCAAAAGTGCCGGTCCCGCCCGCCGTGCGCGGGTCTCCCATCGGTGGGATCCGGCGACGGCAGCTCCATGAGGTGCACCATGTCGTCGCCGACCCAAAGCCACGCGCCGCGGTACGGGAGGCGGTCGTTCGGGCGGGCCGCGTTTGCCTCGAGCCCCAGCACGCCCTCGTAAAATGCCAGCGACGCCTCCAGGTTGGAGACGAGGAGGCCGACGTGGTGCAGGCCTTCAAAGATGGGCTTGTGGCGGGCTAAGGAAGGGGGGAGGGGGTCGGGTCGGGCGCCATTTCGCAGCCGCGTTGGAGTTTTGGCCGGGGCGGCGCGGCGCGCCCTCACCTGGGCGCCGCGCCCGGCGTGGCACTAGAGCGTGATCGCACACCCCGCACAGGAGGCTGCCGCCCAAGGAAACGCCCCCACCCGTCCCCCACCCGTCTCAATCTCTTCTCACCGTCTGCGCCCGCGGCCGCGGTCGGCCGGTGCGCCGGCGCATCCGTGGTGGCAGAGCGCAGCTGGCTCCAGGCATTTCCCTTGCGGGGCGGGCCGACAAGGGATGCTGTTGGGGGCCGCATGTGGCGCCGGCAGGCGCGCGAGGTGGCCGGGGCGGCGGGCGCTGCTCCCCGCAGGCCGGACTGCATGCAGCTATCGAATGCGAGGCGGGCAGAGGGCGGCGGCGGCGGGGCGCGCGCCGGGCGCCGGTCTGTGCCAGCTCTGTCGCCGGCGAGCGCTCTGTCGCGAGCGGCGCCACACCCGCGCCCGCCCCGCCTCGCGGGAGGCATCGCCGCCCCTCCGTCGCATCGCACCAGCCGCCAACCGCCGCGCCGCCCGAACCACCGCCCCCCCCCTCGCGCGATGGCCGCGCTCGGCTGCGTCGACGGCTTTGCCAGGCGCGCGCGATGCCGGGGAGGCGGCACGGCATTGCGGCGGACGCGATGGGCTGGGGCGGAGGGCGTGCGACGGCGCCCGCACGCGACCGACCCCGCCCTCGACCTCTCTCTCCCCGCAGCAAGCTCGCCTTTTTCCCGCCCACGCCACCCACGTACACCATCGTCGGAGCGCCTGGCCGCCTGTCGCTCAAGCCCGCGCACGCGTCGGTCCCTTCCGCCCCCGACGCGACGCTCGCGCTCCTCCCGACGCCGCACGGGTCCACCATCGTCGCGGCCTACATCCCGCCACCGTTTGCGGCGCCCGGAGGAGGGGGGGCGGGGCAACGGGTCACGCGCACGATCATGCTGTCGCACGGCAACGCTTTGGATGTAGGCCAACAGCTCCCCTTTTGCCGCGCCCTCGCCGCCGCCCTCAACGTGGGCGTCGCGAGCTACGATTACAGTGGATATGGCGCGTCCACGGGCAAGCCCGGCGCGGCCAACGCGGTGCGCGACGCGGCCGCCGCGCTCGGCTGGTTGACGGGACCCCTCGGCCTGCCCCTTTCCTCGATCGTTCTGTACGGCCAATCCATCGGCTCCGGCCCCACCGCCGCCCTGGCCGCATCGCCCGCGGGCCGGGGCGTCGGCGGCGTCGTCCTCCACTCCCCGCTCGCGTCGGGCCTGCGCGTCCTCCGCCCGGCCTGGGCCTGGTGGCCGCCCTGGCTCGACATCTTCCCCGTGGCGGCCCACGCCAAGAAGATACGGGCCCCCCTGCTCGTCCTGCACGGCGCGGCGGACGCGGTCGTGCCCGTCGCGTGCGGGCGGGACGTGCACGCCGCGGCGGCCGCCCCGGCCGCCCCGCTCTTCCTGGACGGCGTCGGCCACGACGGCATCGAGGCCGCGCCCGAGTATCTGCCGAGGCTGAAAGCGTTCCTGGGGGAGCTGGACGCGGCGGCGCGCGGCGCGCGCGCGGACGCCGCGGCGAAAGAGAGGGAGGGGTGGCGCGGGCGGGGCGCGTGAGCGACCCTTTAATTGTGCGCGAGCGCGACCGCGCACCGGCGTCCCTGCCGGGACGGCGGTGCGGGGCGCGGTGTGCAGAGAGAGCCCCGGCCCCGACGCACACTCTCGCGCCGCCGCGTGCGCGCGCCGGCCTTCCACCACCGCCGCCGCCGCGATGGCGGCACGCCAGCTGCACGCGGGCGCGCCCGCGCCCAGCGCCGCCGACCGTGAGCGCGGCGCGGCGGCGCGCGCGCGCGGCATCGTGCGCACTTCCGCGCGAATTGCCCACTCCCTCCTCCCCTCCCCAGTCCCCGACGACGACCACGACCTTCTGCTCGCCCTGGCGGACGAGGCCGGCGGCACGCCGCCGCGTGCGGGGCGGCCGGCGGAGGTCGCTGCGACGCCGCCGCGCCTGCGCCCCGGCGCGGCGGCGGCGGCCGCGCTCGCGGCCGCGGCGGCGGCCGATGCCCGGGTGGTGACGCCGGCGGCGGGCGGCGGGCCGAGGCCGCACCCCCCCTACCGGTGCGCCCTCTCCTCGTTGCGCGTCGTGTCCCCGCCCCTCCCCCGCCAAGCCCTGGCCGCCGCCGTGGAAGCCGCCGGCGCCGCCTTTGGCAAGCTGCCGTTGGCTCTGGCCCGCCTGCGGCTGGCCAAGGAGGGCGACGCGCCCGCGGCGACGGTGGCGGTCGTCGCGGCGGGGCGCGGCGCCCGCGGCGACGGGGGGGGGCGCGCCTTTGCCACGCTGCACCTGTCCGACCTGGACGGCGGCGATTGCACATTGCTGGCCTTTGACGGCGCGTGCGCGGCAGCGGCAGCCCTGCCGGTCGGCTCCGTTGTCGCCGTCGTCGGCCCGCGCCTGCTCCCGCCCGCCAAGGCCGCGCCCGGCGCCCGCGCGCCCCGCCCCGCGCTGGCGGTCGATGATGCGACATCCATCATCCGCCTGGGCGCTTCCCCCGATTTTGCGATTTGCGCCGCGACCGCGTCGACTGGCGCGCGCTGCCGCGCCGCGGTCGACTGCTCGGTCGGCCCCGTCTGCGCCGCCCACGCCCGCCGCGAGGCCGGCCGCCTGGCCGCCGCCACCGCGCGCCAGGGCGCGCTGGCCGACTGCGCGCTCGCGTCGTTTGTGCGGCGCGGCGCCAAGCGGTCGCGCGCGCCGGGGCCGCCGCCGCGCGCCGACCCTGTCGTCGCGCTCGCCGCGCCCGCCGCCATCGCGGCCGCGGCCGCGACCCGGGGCGGCAAAGACACGCACGGCGTGCGGCTGGCGGAGGCGACCGCGGTCGCGCGCGCGGCGGCGGCGGCGCACGCGACGCCGCGCGGCCGCGCGGCGGCCAAGGCCGACCTCGCCTGGGTCAAGGCGCCCGCGACCGGGGCCTTGGGGGCGCGCGTGCGGCGCGAGGCGCGCGAGGGGGTGGACATGGTGGAGCTGGACGAGGGGAGCGATGAAGGAGAGGGGGTGGTCGGCGCGCCCGCGCCGTCCGCCCCCGAGCCGCCTCCCGCCCCCCGCCCCGTCCTCCGCCCGTCCGACCCCAACCGCGTGGAGCGGTCGTCCACCGCCGCGCGCGCGGCGCTGGCCGCGCTGCGCGGCGGCAAGGTGGCCGCGCCGGCGCCGGCCGCCGTCGCGCTGTCGGCGTTTGCCTCCGCCTTTGCCGGCGTCGTGGCCGCCAACGCCCCGCCTTCCACCTCTCGCTACGGCCCCGGCGCCGCCGATGCCGCCGTGGGCGGCCTGGACGACGCGATCGAAGCGCTCGCCGAAAAAGACGCGCGGCAGCAGCGCGCCGCGACGCTCACCCGCCTCGTCGTGCGCGCCGTCACCTGCGCCGCCTGCGGCTACACCGCGGAAGCCGCGGGTCGTCTCTGCGTCCAGCAGGGGCACGCGCTGACGTGGGGGAAAGCTGTCAAGCGGTGGTGGGCGTGCTCTGGGTGCGGCGCGCGCGCGGCGACCGTCGGTGCGCGCCACCCCGTCAACCCCTGCGCGAAATGCCGCCGGCCCGCGTCGGCCTTTGTGCGGGCGGCGGCGGCGCGGGAGCGGCGGGTGGAGGGGGTCGAGTGCCTGGCCGAGCGCGGCGCGCTCCTTGCGCGCGGCGAAGAAATGCCGCTCTCCATCCGCGACGCGTGAGGCATGCATGATTTTCGTGTGGGTCGGGGTGGAAACATTGCAGCGCGCGCGACAAAGTGCGGGCGTGCCTCTCTCTCGGCGCTCTCTCTTGCGGGGGTGGTGGGGTGGCGGTGTGTGGTCGGGGCCCGGGGAAAGGGGCGCCCGCACCCGTCCGCGCCCCCCAGAGCCGCCCGAAACGTCTCCTGGCGCCCCCCGCCCCCATCCTTGTTCGCCGCGCGTACCGCCGCGAGACCTAGATAAGCGCCGCCCCAGCGGTGGACCCGCGGGGCGGGCGACCAATACGTACAACCCCGGGTGAACGGGACGTGGCTCGGGCGGCGGCGGCGGCGGGGTGGGGGCGTGAGGGGCGGCGGCGGCCGTTGGGGACGGGGCTCGGGCGGCGAGGGGATGGTTTGGGGCGGTCGGGGGGAAGGGGGAGGGCGCATAAAAGGATGACCAAGGGATGGTGGCGCGTGCGCCGTCGCGGGGCGGCGGAGGAAGGAGGCAAACGCGCGGTGCGGCGCCGCGGCGCCAAACGGCCGCGCGCGCGCGCCCCCGCGCTCTCCCTCACTGCCCCGGCGCGCGGGGCGTCGTGCCGAGCAGCCCGCGCGGCGTCAGCGGGTCGTCTAGGCCGCCGCCAAAGAGGCCGAGGTCTTCCCCCCCGATCTGCACGCTCGCCCGAAACGGCGAGTCGGGCTCGGCGCCGCCGCCCGCGCCGGCGCGCGGGGTGTGGCCGGACGCTCCCAGGCCGGTGAGGAGGACGGAGGCAAACGCGGCGGAGCGGGGGGTGATGCCCGCCGGGGGGGTGAGGCCAGAGGCGAGCAGCGCCGCCGCGGGCGCGGCGTGCGGGTGCGCGCCCACGTCAAGGGGCGCCGGCGCGCCCAGGCGGTGCATCGAGGCCGCGTGGTGGTGAGCGAACGACCCGGGCGGCGGCCCGCCGACGCGCACTGTGAGCGGCGGCGGCGCGCCGGGCGCGCCCGCGCCGTCGACGTACTGCAGCGCGGACAGAGACGCCGAGTGGCGCATGCCGGGGGAAGGCGGGCGGTGCGGGGCCGAGGCCGGGCCCGCAAACGGCGGCGGCCGCGGCGGCGGCGCCGCCGAAAAGACAAAGCCGCCGCCCGCGGCCGCGGCCGCCGCCAGGTCCGGCTCGGACATGGTGCGCGCAATGGCGCGCGCCAGTGGGGAGGGCGGGGCGGCGGCGGGGTGGTCGATGAGGACGGGGAGCGCGCGCGACGAGAGGCGGCGCACCGCCGCCGCGCCGCCGCCGCCGCGCGGCGCGCCACCGCCCGCGCCCGGCGCGAGCGGCGGCAGCGACCGCGCGCCCAGGGGCGACGGCGTGCCGTCGGGCGGCGTGCCGGCGGCGCGCCGCCGCTTCGGCGGCGGCGGCGTCGGCGCGTCCGAGAGCACCCCGCCGCCCGCGTGAGGCCCGCCCGGCGGCCCCTCGCCCTTGAAGTTGACGTACGACCGCGCCTCGGTCGGCTTCAGCCGCCACACCGCCGCGTCGTACGCGCGCGCGGCTTCCGCCTCGGTGTCGAAGAGCTCGCGGTATGCCCACCGCCGCTCGACCATCACCTTGGCCTCCCACCGCCCCTTTTTGCGCGACACGCCCCGGAACTGGGACGATTTGTCCATGGGCTTGACGCCGAGCGCGCGCTGCAGGGCTTCGCGGCCGAGGCCGGAAAAGGTGGCGGCCGCGGGGTCGGCGCCATACGCCTCGGGCGGGAAGTTTGTCTGCGCCTCGGCGCCGTGGAGCGCCAGGGCGACCCGGTCGTACACCCGCGCCGCGTCCTCTTCCGCGCCATAGTACCCCAGGTGGGTCACCTTGCCGTGCACGAGGATGCGGGCCTGCCACTGGTTGCGGCGGTTTGACGAGCCGACGCCCATGAACCTCGACGTGCGCGCGCGCGAGCAGAACCGGCGCCGCGGCGCCTTGGCGCGCTCGGTTTTGAGGGCCGCTTTCACCTCGTCCCGGGACTTGCCCACGAGGTCGGGCAGGGACGCGGCGTCGTACTCGGCGGCGGGGTAGTTGGTGGTGCAATGACTCGACCCCCTCCCCAACAACCCGATAGCCGCCCGGTCGTACGCGCGCGCGGCGGCTTCCTCGGTGTCGTAGTAGCCGACCGAGACGCCGGACTTGCCGAGGGCGGCGACCTAGAGGGGCGAGGGGGGGAGGTGGGTGAGGTTGGTGGCCGCCAACGACCCGCCGGCGCTCTCGCCCGCCCCACCGCGGGCGCGCCGGGCGACACGGTTGCCACCCCCGCACGGGAGCGCGCGGCGGCGGCGGCGCCGCGCCCCGTGCCCCTTCCTCCCCCCCGCCTCTTCCCACCTTGATCTGGACGCGCCACTTGCGCTTCTTGCGGTCAAACGACACCCCCCGGAACCGCGACTTGAAGCCGTCCGACGGCGCGGCCGCGCCGCGCGACGCGGCGGCCGCCGTGCGCGCGCGGCCCGCGCCGCCGCCGTCGGCCGCGCGCGGGCGCAGGCCGCGCCCGCCCGAGGGCGACGCGTCGGTCGGCGTGTCGGGGTCGGGGCCGCCGGTCAGCGCGTCGGGGGTGGCGGGCGCGCCGGCGTCGAGGGGGAAGTCGTCCATTGGGGTGGTGGCTGCGGGGAGGTGAGGGGGCGGGGGGGGGGCGTGGGACGCGCGATGCGGGGGCTCCCACCCCCGCTCGACGCGGGCTCATTTTGCACGCCCGCGGCGGGCGGCGGCGCGGCGCCCGGTGGGCGCGGCGCGGCGCGGCGCGCGCAGCCCCGCGGCCAAGCGGACGCGCGGCGCGCCGGCGCCGTGCCCCCACGGATGCGGGCGCGCCCGTGCACGGCAACCCGATGCATGCCGCTTCGCGCGCTGGCGCAGGGCGAGGGGCGCCCGGCCGCGAGGCGCGGAGGAGCGCGCGTGCTGGCCGCGCCGCCGCGCGCGGCGCCCGGCCGCCGGGCGCCGCCTGGCCCTGGCCCGCCGTCAGCTTACCGGGCCCAGTGTCGGCAATTCGCGGGGGCGGGTGCGCGACCACGACCGCGCGGCCGCGGCGAGAGTGGGAAGGCGCGCGGACGCGGCCGCCCGCACACGCGCGCCGGGGAGCCGCCATGCGCTCGTTTGCGCCCCGCCCCCGCCTGGCGGTCGCGCGTCGATCCGGCGGGGTCGTCCCATCGTCCGCCCGCCCCCGCCGCGCCGCCGCCCGCGCCGCCGCCGCGTCACCCCCCTCCCCGCCCCGCATTTGGACGCTGCCCACCGCGCTCACCCTGGCCCGCGTGGCCGCCGTGCCGTGCCTGGCTGTCGGTGAGGAAGGGAGGGGGGCAATGCGCGGTGGTGTTGAAGGGAGGGACCTAAGAGGCGACACACGCAGACGGGGCTCCCTTCGCCGCGCCCCGGCCGCCGGAGACGCCGCTCTTGCACGCACATATAAACCTTTACCCTCTCGTCTTCACAGCCTGGTTTCATGCCCCGCCCAAGGCCGCCCCCCTCATCACTGCCTCTATTTTCGCCGCGGCGTCCCTCACCGACGCGGTCGACGGCTGGCTTGCCCGGGCCATGGACTCGTGCACCCCATTCGGCGCGTTCCTGGATCCGGTGGCGGACAAGCTGGCAGTCGTGATGGCCCTTGTCCTAATCTCCTCTCGCCCCCACCTGGCCGGCCCCGCCTCGTCCCTCCCCTGGCTCCTGCCCGCCGCCACCGCGGCCGTCGTGTGCCGGGAGGTGACCATGTCGGCCCTGCGCGAGTGGGCGGCGGGCACGGGGCCGGGAGCGCGGGCGGCCGCCGCCGTCAGCGCCGCGGGCAAGGCCAAGACAGCGCTGCAAATGGTGGCCGTCGTCGCGCTGCTACTCACGTCGGGGCGGCCGTGCTGCGCGCCACAGGCGGGAGTGGGAAAAGCGGTTCACAGCGCGGCGGCCGCCGTCGGCGCCCCCGCGCTCGTCGCGGGCGCGCTCCTCGGCCTCGCGTCCCTGGCCCAGTACTTTGTCGCGCTCTGGCCGTGGCTCTCGGGGCGGCGCAGGGGTTGAGCGAGGAGAGGAGGGAGAGGGGCGAGGGGTGGGCCCTGTTGCCGGCTCGCGAGTGCCGCTCCCCGCTCACACACCTCTCCCTGCCTCGCTCTCGACCAGCGCCGCGACCGCGCGCACGGCGCCGACCCTCTCACCCGCAGAGCAACCGCTCCCACGCCCCCGCGTCCTTCCCCGGCCCCTCCGTCCCTGGCGTCGACTCGAGCGACAGCGCCGCCCCCTCGGTGCACGCCAGGGTCAAGCACTGCACCACCGCCTCCGCGACCGCCACGCGCGACGTCTGGCCGTCGAGCGTGTCGCCGCGCGCGACGCGCACGCCGCGCTTGTCGTCCCCCGTGGCGCGCAGCAGCGTGTTGAGGTCGTAGCTCGTGTACGGGCCGTCGGTCAACCGGCCGGGGCGGAGGAGGGTGGACGGGATGCCAGAGGCGAGGAGGGCGGCTTCGCCCGCTTTCTTGGAGGTCAGCACCCCAAACAGGTTCAGAATGGAGTAGGGCGGCTTGTCCGCGCGGTCGACACCGGCCGAGGACACGAGGATGAACCGTTTCAAGGACGGGGAGGCGGCGGCGGCGGCGACCAGATTCTTCACCCCCTCGTCGTCTGTCGCTTTGGGCCCGTTGCCCCCGAACCAGCGCGCCGACGGGAACGCGGTCGTCCCGGTGCAGCAGGCGATCGCGGACACGCCGTCCAGGGCGGCGACGAGGGTGGGCGGGGTGCGGGTGTCGCCCGTGGCAGTCTCGAGGCCGGGCGCGCCGCTGAAGAGCGTCGCCGCCTTGGCGGGGTCGCGCGTGAGAGCGCGCACGCGGTACCCCCGATCCAGCAGCTTGGCCGTCACCAGTTGGCCGACGCCGCCACTGGCGCCGGCGACGAGCACGAGGTCGCCGGGCGCCGCGACGCCGGCGACCGCGGCGCGCGGGGGGGCGCGGCGGGCCCGGGGCGCGCCGCCGGCGGGGCCGACCGCCCCGCGGGCGCGGTGTTGGAGCGGGCGCATCGAGGCCGGGGCGTGAGGGGTGTGGGGCGCGGTGTGGGAGGGGGATGGGGCCGCGCCGCGGTCGCTGTCCGGCCTCGCCGCTTATTCGTCCTCGCCGCTTCTTCCACCACACTGGCCCATTGGCCCCCCCTTCTCTCACGCGCCTATCCCACCACCTTCGCCACCCGCCGCCGCGAGCGCGGCCGCCACCGCGGCCGCGCACGCGCCCTCGCCCTCCGCGGACGCGACTTGCAGCGTGGCGTGGTCGAACCCGAGCGCCGCCAGGGCGGCCGTCCCGTCGGTCAGCACCGCGCCCGAGTCGCGGGTGCCGTCGTGGGTGACGTGCGCGGAGACGAGGGGGAGGCCGGGCGTGAGCTGGGAGGCGGGGAGGGGGGGTGGGCGCGCGGCGCGCGCCGCGCCGCGCGCTCCGCCTCTCTCCCTCTCCCCCCCACCCCCGTCCCACCTGCCACACGTGCAGGTCGTGCACGCACGTCACCCCCGCCACGCCCGCCAGCGCGGCCTGCACCTGAGCCGGGCCGGCGCCGGTGCGCCCCGCGCGCTCCAACAGAATGTCGCTAATGTCGCGCATGAGGCGGACCGTGGTGAAGACGACGAGGACGGCAAAAAGGAGGGTGAGCGCGGGGTCCAGAACGTCCAGTTTGCCGGGTTTGGCCCAAATGGCGGCGCCGGCCTGGGGAGGGGGGAGATATGGACACGGGTCCGAGGGCCCGGAAAAGTCGCCCTCCCACCTCCCGCCCCCTCTCTCCTCTCACCGCGACGACGCCCAGCGACTGCACGCAGTCGCCCAGGACGTGCACAAATGCGCCGCGCAGGTTGATGGAGCCCGGGTGGTGGTGGTGGTGGTGGTGGCGGCCGTCGGGGGAAGCGTCGGCGTGGGCGTCGGCGTCGGCAGGGTTCTCGGCCTCGCCGTGCCCGTGATCATGGGCGTGGCCGTGGTGGTGGTGCGGCCCCAGAATCGCGAGCATGGCCACATTGACGCCGACGCCCGCGAGCGCGGTCAAGCACATCACCTTGCCGTCCACCCCCTCTGGCTCCTTGAACCGACTCGCCGCCTCGACGACGAGCACGGTCGTCACGATGTAGGTGAGCACGGTGGACGCGAGCGCGCCCAGGACTTCGACGCGGTGGAACCCAAACGTGTGGCCGCCGCCCGCGGCAGCGGCTTTCGCGCCCACGCGCGCCGCCACGAGCGCGGTCACCAGGCCGACGGCGTCGGACATCATGTGGGCGGCGTCGGCGACGACGGCGAGGGAGTGCGCGATCAGGCCGCCGGCGAGCTCTACGCCGACGAAGAGCAGGGCGAGGACCAGCGCGGCCGCCAGCCGCTTCTGGATCGCGCGCGCCGCGGCGTCGGCAGGGACGCCGGTGGCGAGTCTGCAGCCGGAGGCCGACTCGCAGCCGTTCAAGAGGCCGGTCGCTGAAGAGGAAGGGGGGGATGGGGATGGGTCGGCCGCCGTCCCTGGTTCCGCCTCGGCCCCTCCCTCCCGCCCGCCACGCATCGCACCCGCGAGCGCGTCCTCTTCCTCGTCGGCCGTGCGGCGGCGCAGCCAGGGCGGCGCCATCGGGGCTGGGGGGGGGCGGCGCGGGGCGCGCGGGCCGGGCCGACCGCGGGCGGTCGAGGCCGGGCGCGGCGAGGCCGGGCGCGGCTGGCAGGCGGCCGAGCGAGGCGCTGGTGTGGACGCGGGCCGCGGCGCGCATCACGCCCGTGCGCACAGTCTCGGGTCTCGCGCCTCGAGCCCGCTCCCCCGTCGCCGGCGCGACACGGCGGCACCGGCCGACGCCGCGGCCGCATCCCGCCGCCCCAACCGCCGCCCCCGCGCCGCGCGCGCAATGCCGCGCGCGCCGCGCCGCCGCGCGTCCGCGCTGGCGACCCTGGCTCCCGCCCTAACCGCGCTCCTGGTCCTGGCAGCCGCGCCGCGCGTGGCCGCGGTGACGACCGAGGTGCCGGTCACGCGGGAGGCGCGCGCGCTCATCACGGTCGTCCCCGACTTCAAGTGAGAGCAAGAGAGGGAGGGAGGGAGGTCGGAAAGGCAGCGTGCGGTGGCGGGCGCGCGGCGGGAGAGGCGGAGGCTGGCGCGGCGCCGCCGCGCGCGGCCGGGGTCGCGCGGGCCATCCCTTGCCGCACCCCACGACCCCCTCCCCTCCCCCCAGCTTTGGCAACGACGGCTACATCGACCTCGAGGTCACCCACTGGGAGTATTGGCACAAGAAAGGGGGCGACGGCATCGACTTGCAGCGCGTCGCGTTCGTCGCCGTCGAACGGCGCGACGCCGCGGCGGCCGCCGCCGCCGCCGCCGCGGGCGGCTGCCCGCTCGACGCCGCGGGCGTTGTCCGGCTGCTGGATTTCGAGCAGGTGGACTACAACCGGCGGGAAGGGTTCAACGCCACGTTCTTCAACGGGCGGCTCCTCGAGCTCGTCCCGCGCTACGCAGGCCGCGGCGCGTGGTCGCTCCTCTACGTCAACTGCGAAGCCGGGCAAGCGGTCACCTCGTTCCTGGTGCGCGCCTCGCTCTACTCGGTCGCGCCGGGGGGGGTGCGCGACTATTTGCCGGCGGGGGAAGGCCCGCTCCCGGCGGTCTACGCGGCGGCGGCCGCGTCGTTCGCCGCCGGCGGCCTCATATGGCTCGCCACCCTGGCCGCCCACGCGCGCGCCCTGCACCCGGTGCACGGCGTGCTGACGGCGGCGGCCGCCCTGCACGGCTTGGCCTTGGCCTCTGCGCGCGTCGCCGCGGCGCGCACGCGCGCCGCGGGCGCGGCCCCCGGCTGGACCGCGGGCGCCGCCGCGGCCGGCGCCCTGGCCGCCGTCGCCCCCCTAGGCGTCGCCGCGCTCATTGGGGGCGGGTGGGCGCCCGCGCGGGCGCTGCTGCCGCGGCGCGAGCGCGCGCTCGCGGCCGTCGCGCTGCCCCTGCAAGCGTGTGCGGCGCTCGGCCTGTCCGCCATGGCCGCCCTCGCGCCCGGCGCCCCGTCCACGGGCCCGGCCGCCGCCGTGCTGCACGCGGCGGGCGGCGGCGCCGCGTTTGCCGTGCTGCTCGCAGTCGCGCGCGCGGCCGCCTCCGCGCGCGCCGCTTCCCGCTCCGACCCGCGCGCCGCGCGCGCCGCCGCCGGCCTCGACGTCTTCCGCCGCTACTACGCCGCCGTCGCGGTCAACGCGTACGTCGTGGCGGCCGCGGTCGCGGTCGCGCGCGGCGCGCTGCCGGCCCGGCTCGCGTGGGCGCCGACCGCCGCCGTCCAGGCCGGGTGGTTGCTCCTGTGGGCGACCGTCGCCTCCCAATTCGCCCCAGGGCCGCGCTGCGAGTACGTGACGCTGACGCGGCGGCCGACGCGGGGAGAGGCCGAGCTCGTGCGCGCGCGCAGCAGTTAGAGAAAGGGGTGGGGGAGAGAGAGAGCCGACCCTGCGTTTGGGGGTCGCCCTGTGCGGCGCCCCCCCGCGCGCGCCCTGCAAGTATTGAACCTACCGCGTCCGCTGGTTGCACGCGCGCCTCTCTCACTGCGGGCCCAGCAAGTCGCCGAGGCCGAAGGGGTCGGCCGCGCTCGCGGCCGGCCGCGGGCTGGCCACCGGCGCGCCGCCGCCCATGAGGTCGGCCATGGGGTCGACCGACAACGTGGGCGCCAGCGCGGGGCTGGACCCGGCGAGCGCGGCAAAGGGGTCTGGCGACGCCGGCCCCGCGCCCCCTCCCGCCGACGCCGCGCTCGCCGGCCGCCCGCCAACATCGAACTCGGCCAGCAGCCTGGCCGCTTCGTCCACGCCATCCTCGCCGTCACCATCGTCCAGGGCCAGCAAATCGGCGTCGGCCGCGAGCGCCCCCGCGGCGGCCGCGACGCCGACGCTCGCGTCGCCGCGCGCCGCGGCCGCGGCTGCGTCCACAAACGTGGCCGCCGGCGCGCGGTAGAGGACGGCCAGGGAATCAAACTCGGAAAACAGGGCGTCGGCCGTCGCGGCGTCGGTCGCGGGGCCGGGCGGCGGCGGGCTGGCGGCCAACACCCCGGGCGCCGCGTCGGGCGCGTCCCGCAGCAGCCTCATGTAGGCGCGCGCCCGGTCGCGCACGTCGGCGTCGGCGTCGGCCGCGCCGGCGGCGAGGCAGAGGCGGAGCAAGGGGGCGGCCTCGGCGGGGCGCGCGGCGAAGAGGGCCGCCGCCGCGCGCAGCAGCGCCAGGCGCACGCCGCGCGGCTCGTCCACAAAGCGGGTCGCGAGCGGTTCCAAGGCATAGGGCGCGTCGGGCAGGGAGGAGGCGGCGCCGCCGAGCAGCCCGACGAGCGCCGCGCGGCCCGCCGCGTCGGCCACGTCCGCCGGCCTCAACCCCGCCACCGCGTGCGCGACCGCGGGCCCCGCGTCCGGCGCGCGCCGCACCAGGGCGGCGGCCTGGACGAGGGCTTCCGCCTGGACCGCGGGGCGCGGGTCGCCGGCGTCGAGCAAGGCGAGCAGCCGGTCCGCCACCCCGTCCGCGCCCGGCACCGCGGCCGCCACCCCGCCCAACGCCGCCACCGCGGCCCGCGCGCGGGCGGGGGCGTGGGCCCAGGCGAGGGCGGTCAGTTCGTCCGCAATGTCGTGGACCGTCGATTCGTCAGCCACGGCGACCAGCACCGCCAGCTTCGCGTCCGCCACGTAGGCCGGGTCGGACGGCAAGGGATACAAGAGCGGCGCCGCGTCCGCAAAGAGCGCGGGCGCGCGTTCCGCGAGCACGCGGATGTGCGCGAGCGCGACGGCCGCCCGCTCGGGCGGGTCGGCCGCCGCCAGCGTGAGCAGCGGCTCCTTGACTCGCTCCAGCAGCGCTTGGTGGGTGGCCGGCATGCGCAGGGTGAGGTGCAGGAGCAGGCGGGCGGCGGCGAGGGCGACCGCGGCGCACGACGACGAGACGCGGTCGTCGAGCGCGTTCATCAGCGCAAACACCTCCTCCTCGTCCCGCGGCGCAAACCCGCACGCGACGTCCATGACGAGGCACTGGCCCCACTCCGAGAAATCGCGGATGCGGTTGAGGAGGGGGATGACCAGGGAGCGCGACGCGGGCGGGAGCGCGCGCGCGCCGCGCAGCGCGGCCAGCGCATTGGCCACCACGCCCGCATCGGGCTCAGTGGCCAGCATGTCGGTCAGGCGCGCCATCCAGCCGGCGGCGTCGGCGGCGGCGGGGTCGACGGAGGACAGTTTCAGCGCGCCGAGCGCGGCGGCGCGCCGCACGCACGGGTGCGGGTCGCCGAGGCCGGCCGTCACCGGCCCGGTGGCGTATTCCACCAGTCCCGGCACGCGCAGCGCGCAGAGGGTGCGCAGCGCGACGCCGCGCACGGCGGGGTCGGCGGAGGCCGAGTCCTTCACTAGAAGATTAATTGTCGCCAGCGTGAGGTCGGGCGCGGTGCGCGCGTACGTGACGACGTACCAGTAGAGCATCTTTTTCAGGAGGACGTCGTCGGAAGCCGGGGCGGCGGCGGCGACGACCTAGGGAAGAGGAGGGGTTGGGGTTTGGGTCGGCCGGCGCGGGGGCTGCTTCTGGCCCGTCTCCTGCCTCTCTCCCTCGCGGGCCACCCCGACGATCGAGCCGCGCCGCGACGGACCGCTCGTGCCCCTCCGCGCCCCCCCGCGGCGCCGCGCGCATCAATCCAATCCCCGCCACCCCCATTCCCCCTCTCCCCACTCCTCCCACCTGCATAAAGAGGCTGGACAGATCGATGCCGATCGTGGTGTAGTGCACGATCTTGCGGAACACGTCCCGCTTGGCCGCGCCGCCGTCGCCGCGCGGCGCGCCTGGCGCGGCGAGGGCGGCCAGGGCGGCCCGCACCTCGGCGAGCTCGCCGCGGGCCTTGGGCGCGTGGCGCGACATGGCGCGATGGGGGGAGGGGCCCGGCGCTGTGCGAACTGCGGGCGCGCGCTGCTCGCCGCGCCACTGCAACCGTGGGCGGTTGCCGTCGCCTCCCCCAATGCGCGTGCGGGCGCGCCACACATTGCCACTCCCGGCCCGCGGCCCGCGCCGCCGCCCCGCGCCCCGGCCGCAGCGCGCCACGCCGCCCGACCCGCTCGCCGGCCTCGTGCCGGACATCGACGGCGACCTGGGCGACCTGCACGCGGTCGAAGGAGCGACAATCGATGTGCGTTGGGGAAGGAAAGAGGGGATGGGCGAGTCTCGCAAGGCGCGGTCGCTCGACCCGACACCCCGCCCCCTCTCCCGCCCAGCCCGCCACCGGCGCCGTCGCCACCTACGGCAACGACGCCGCCGCGCTCGACGCCCTGGCCGACGGCGTGGCGGTGGCGGACCGGAGCCACTGCGGGAGGGTGCGCGTCGCGGGCGCGGGCGCGCGCGCGTTTCTGCACGGCCAAGCGACCGCGCCCCTAGCCGCCGCCGCCCCTGGCGCCGTGATCGACGCCGTCCTGTGCACGCCCACCGGGCGCTGCGTGGACGCGGTCACGGCGGTCGTGCTCGAGGGCGCGGTCCTCCTCCTCACGTCGCCGGCGCCGGCGTCGGCCGCGGCGCTCGCCCGCCTCGACAAGGTCTGCTTCCCCGCCGACGGCGTGACGCTGACCAATGTGGCGCCTTCCACGTCGTGCATCGCGCTCGCGGGCCCCGGCGCGGCCGCCCTGCTGACGGCGCTCGGCGCCGGCGACGCCGCGCTCCTCGCGCCCGGCGCGCACGCCCTCCTGGCCGGCGGCCCCGGCCGCGCCCCCATCGTCGTCGCCCGCCACCCCGCCCCCGGCCTGCTGGGGGGGGTGCCCTCCTTCTCCCTGGTCGCCGACGCCACGGCCGGCGCCGACCTCTGGCGCGCCGCGCTCAAAGCGGGCGCCGTGCCCGCGGGCGACGCGGCGTGGGACAGGGCCCGGGTGGCCGCCGGCGTGCCGGCGGCGGGTTCGGAACTCGACGGCGACCACAACCCGTTCGAGGCCGGCCTCGCGCACCGCGTGTCGCTGGCCAAGGGGTGCTACGCCGGCCAGGAAGCCCTCGCCAAGCTGGCGGGCGCGGGGCGGGTCAAGCAGGAGCTATGGCGGCTGGATTTGGAGGGGGAGGTGGCGGTGGGGGCCGAGGTGCGGGCCGCGGGGGCCGACCCTTCGTCGGGCGGGCCGCCCGCCGGCCGAGTGACCTCGGTCGCCGCGGACAAGGATGGCGCCCCCATCGCGCTCGCCTACGTCTCCACGTCGCGCGCGGGCGGCGAGCTGCGGGAGGGGCTGGCTGTCGAGGCGGGCGGCGTGCGCGCGCGCCTCGCGCACACGCGCGCAGCGACGCGCGCGCTGCCCGCCGTCGGCGGCGCGCCGCCCGCCGCGCCCGCGCCGGCAGAGGATGGCGGCGGCCGGGCGGCGCGCCTGGCGGCGATGCAGTCGCGGCTGGAAGCGTGGAGGGCCGAGCAGGAAGGGGAGGGGCAAGAGGGTTGAGAGAGGGACGGACTTTGTTGCAACCCTCTTCCCCCGCGCACCACTTGTCACGGCAGCGGCGGCCGCGGCGGCGCGCCCGCGCCCGCCGGGCGCGCGAGCGCGACCCCGCACGCGGCGCACGCTGGAGCGCCGCCCAGGCAGCCCGCCAGCGGCCCGGTGGCCGGCGGCGCCGCCGCACGGCGGCCGCACAGGCGGCACGCCCACGGGACGGCGCCCGCGGGGAGTGGGCCCCAGGCGGCCGCGCAGCGCTGCACC
>Ga0315289_10002045_pt1 | contig 31232 bp, 23 predicted proteins | sample YL17G11_40_MG_FD_203452 | JGI IMG/M metagenome (GOLD analysis project Ga0315289, IMG submission 203452) | Sediment microbial communities from Yellowstone Lake, YNP, Wyoming, USA - YL17G11_40 | ecosystem: Environmental > Aquatic > Freshwater > Lake > Sediment | place: USA: Wyoming | collected... | reverse complement strand
CTCATCCCGATCCGGTCTCCCTCCATCCGCTCTCCTTCCATCCAGGAAAGCGGACATTCTTATCTGCCGAAGACCGGACATTACTACCTGCGTATGACATGGCTAACGCAGCAGAATCGCAGCCCCCCTTCGCCGGCCCATCCCCCGCCACAGCGCAAGCGGCTCCAGCAGAATCCGATCCGTCAATCGGTGGGCAGAGAAGAGTTGGCTTACACGCGTCGCAGACAACGTTCGTCGCGCCTTGACCTGTCGGGTTCGGCGGGCCACCTGCACGCCGAAGGGTACGGCATGAGCTGCTTCGCCACCTGAACGGTTCGCCGCTAAGACTCGCCATAGACCGCCACACGGTTCCGGCCCGCGCTCTTGGCCTGGTACAGGGCTTCGTCCGCATGTCGGATGAGGTCGTCCACCGAGCCACCCAGCTCTGACATGGCCACGCCCACGCTGACAGTCGGAACGGGAGCGGACAAGCCTGCCACCGCCTGGCGCAGCCTCTCCGCGGCGAACCGCGCGCCGTGAGCGGATGTGTCGGGCAGCATGACGCAGAACTCCTCTCCGCCGTAGCGCGCCACGAGGTCCGACCCTCTGAGGCACTCTTTCAATGTGGCGGCGCACTCCCTGAGCACGCTGTCCCCAACCTGGTGCCCATGCCGATCGTTGACCTCCTTGAAATGGTCCAGGTCTATCATCAGAAGCGCGAAGGGACGCCCCGAGCGAGCTGAACGCATTGTCTCTTCCTCAAGCCTTTGGCTGAGCAGCCTGCGGTTGGGCAGGGCGGTCAGCTCGTCCGTGACGCTGAGCTCGGCGAGCTTCTGTACCATGCGGGCTTTCTCCTGTTCGAGCAGATGCCGCCTGCACGCGTAGCGCACGGCGCGCGCCAGCACGTCGGCCGTAAGGTTGTCCTTGACCAGATAGTCATAAGCCCCGGCCTTCATTGCGTCCACGGCCTTGCGCTCGTTCCCGGACCCTGTGACCACTATGACGGGCACATCCACACCTTTGCCGCACAGGCGCTCCAGCAGGTCCATGCCGGAGTCTGGGCCGCGCAGGTTCAAATCGAGGAAGACGAGATCGAACTGCTTCTCGGCAATAAGCGCAACGGCCTCATCGGCAGTGGCAGCGCGCACGATGTCGAGCGAATGCGTCTCCAGCTTGCTCGCATGCCGACAGAGGATCTCAGCGTCTTCCTGGTCGTCCTCAACCAATAACACCCGGATCGCGTCGCCCTGGGTCATCACGGCATTACCTCACTTCGTGTGGCAGCTCGGCCACCTTGAGCCAGTACCGGCCAACGGACACTATGGCCTGGAGGAAGCTGTCAAATTCGGTCGGCTTCGTGATGTAAGCGTTTGCGCCGGCCTCATAACAGGCCCGCACGTCTGACTCAGCGCTCGAAGTCGTCACAACGACCACAGGAATGAGCCGCAACAGGGGGTCGCTCCTTATGCGCCGGAGCACTTCTCTGCCGTCCACGGACGGCAGGTTGAGGTCCAGCAGAATCAAAGCCGGGCGCGGAGCATCCTGCGCGTCGGCGTAGCGGCCCGTCCGCTCAAGGAATTCAAGCGCCTCCTTGCCGTCCCCCACGGTGCGGAGGGGATTGGGTATCTTTCCACGCTCGAAGGCCCGCCGGGCAATATAGACGTCCTCGGGATCGTCCTCAACCAGGAGAACCGGCTGCATCTGCAGGCTTTGGTCTGCCGCCATCATCCTTTCCCTCTCCTTCCGCAACGGTCTTGAGAGTAAAGAAGAACGTGGACCCCTTTCCCACTTCCGACTCAACCCATATCCGCCCGCCGTGGCGCCTGATGATCTTCGCGCACAGGGCCAGTCCGACGCCCTCTCCTTCGTACTCCTCCTGCCTGTGCAGCCGCTGGAAGATGCCGAAGATCCTGTCGAAGTGACGCTCTTCGATCCCGATGCCATTGTCGGCCACGGCGACGGTGGCCGTGGCCCCTTGCACCTGCGCGCTGATGACGACGCTCGGCGCGCGCCCGGGCGCGCGGAACTTCAGCGCGTTGCCGATCAGGTTCTGGAACACTTGGCCAAGCTGCACCGGATCACCCATCACGCGCGGGAGGCCGTCCCGAAGGACGATGCTCGCCTCGCAATCCCTTGCTTTCTCGCTCAGGACGTCCACGGCCTCCTCCACGACGGGACGCAGGTGGGTGGGCACCAGTTGCTTGCCTTGAGTCCCGACCCGGGCCAGGGAGAGCAGATGCTGTATGAGCGCGTTCATGCGCACCGACGCGGCCTGTATGCGTCGCAAGTGCTCGCGCGCGAGCTCAGGTAGATTTTCGCCGCAGTCCTCCGCTAAGAATTGCCCGAACGTGTGTATCTTGCGCAAAGGCTCCTGAAGGTCGTGCGAAACGGTGTAGGTGAACTCCTCCAGGTCGCGGTTGGAGCGCGCCAGCTCCGCATTGAGGGCTTCCAGGCGCTCGGCATAACGCTGGAGTTGCTGCGCGGCCTGTTTGCGCTCGGTGATGTCTTCGAAGATTCCAAGCACCCCAATGACACGCCTGTGCTCGTCGCGGAAAGGGACCTTTACTGTGTGGACCCAGCGCTCTTCGCCGGCTACCACGTATTTCTCCTCAATGTCCTTCGGGATTCCGCTGTCCATCACGGCCTTGTCGTCAGCGCGGTACATGTCGGCCAGTTCGCGGGGGTAGAAGGCGAAATCGTCCTTGCCGACGATCTGCTCGGGTTCTATCTCCAGGTCGCGGGCGTAGTTGGCGTTGCAGGACATGTACACCGAGTTGCGGTCTTTAATAAAGATGCGCTGCGGAAGATGCTCGACCAGGCTGCGGTTCAAGAGCTCGCTCCGTCGCAGCGCTTCCTGGGCCCGCCAGCGCACAGTGACGTCCCGCGCAACGCCCACAATCCCGGCGACCTTCCCGCCCTCGAAGTACGGACGCTCGTTGACTTCCAGCATGACGGGGCTGCCGTCTTTGTGGCATATCTCAATCTGGTAGGGCGGGCCTTCCTTGCCCGTGCGAAGAGCCCGTTCCGTATATTCATACACCTTCTCGTTGATGGGGTTGTCAGTCATATGAGCGGAGTAGTGGGTCAGCCACTCTTGGACTGAATGGCCGGTAATGCTCTCGACAGCAGGAGAAAGGTAGGTGAAGACCCCTCTGGTGTCGTGGCGGTATACAAAGTCCCGGCTGTGGGAAAGAAGCACGCTTTGCTCCTCAGCCAGAGCGGACAGCTTGGCACTGGACCCTCTCAGGGCCGTTTCTGCCTGCTGCCGCTCGGCGATCTCGCGCCCCAGCGCCTCATTCTTCCGCTCCAACTCCGCCTGCGCGGTGAGCAACTGCTCCCCCTGGGCCCCCAACTGGGCGGCCATTTCGTCGAAGTGCCGCGCCAACTGTGCCAGCTCGTCGTTGCCGGGCAAGCCGATGCGGTGACCGAAATCGCCCCTGCCGATCGCCGCCGTTCCGGCCGTCAGCCTCTTGATGGGCCTTGTGATATCCCGAGTCAGCAGCAGCCCTAGCGTGGCAATGAAAACGGCGGAAAACGCCGAAAGCCCCAGCGCCAGCCATGATGTGCGAGCTGCAACCGAGCCCATTTGGCGAGAGCCCGTCTCCTCGGCCCGGCGCCCCTCAACCATGGCCTGGGCAACGAGAGACGCGAACTCCTTGTCGAACATCGTCTCCAGAGCCTCGCCGAAGCGCCGACCTGCTTCTGCGCGGTTGCCTCCCGCAGCCAAGGCAAGGATCGCCTCGGACTCCTCAGCCCCGCCGTCGTAAAGCGCGCGCAACCGGCCAAGCCGCTCCTTCTCCCTGAGCCCCTCCTCCGGTCCGACGCGCACGAGTTCCTCCTCGACCAGGCGCGTCAACCGCGCCAAGCTGCGCTGGAAACGCTCCTTGGCAGCCAGCAGCTCGCCCTTTTGTTGATCGCCGAGCATGAGGACGTCTGACACCTCCTTGAGCCAGCCGTTCGCGGCTGCTTCCAGCTCCGCATACGCCGCGTAGCGCTTCTGAGACCACTCATTGTGGCGTATGTAGTCCCGAGTCCGCCGAACGTCCCAAAATAGAATGGCCGCCATTGCCAGAGTAACGGCTATGACAGCAGCAAAAGCTAACAGTATCCTGGTTCGTATCGTCATTGCTCCGCCCTCACTGCGCGCGATGTGCAGCCGGCCAACAGCCGGCAAGAGGAGAAACGTCTGAACTCGGGAGGTGTCAGGCCAGCGGAAGGGAAAGGCAGAGGCTCCGCGTTCCACACGGCCGACAGGCAGCCCGCAGTTCTCGGCACGGAACTGGGATTCGGAAGGCGGACGAAACGCACAGCTTTGACGCCGGCAGAGCGCGCGGCGTCTGGCAATTCCGGCAACAAGGTAACAACTCGACGACAGTCCCGGCCCGGCAGGATGGACTCTCTCGAACGCAAGCGCGCGCTCCCCTCGACCAGGGCAGAACAAGCCCTCGTCGCCCTGCCAGGGCCACCGTAGCTCGCGCATCAGCCGGTGCTCTCATCACGCCATGCTCACAAGAGCACGGCGTCCGGCCGCGCTCACCCCCTCGCCCCGCTTCACGAGCCGTCACCGCCTCGCCTCCGCACGCGCACCCAAAGCCCTCGGGACGCGCACAGAGCCAACGGTGCTCTTGACGGCTCGCTCAGCCGGGCGACCGTTCGACTGCAACAATTTACTCTATGCCGAGGCGCATGTCAATTCGGCGGCTTGGAAAGCTTGCCGTAGCGCCTGAGCTTTGCGTACAGGGTGCTACGGTCTATGCCGAGGATTTGCGCAGCGCGCTTTTTATTCCAGGCTGCCTCTTCGAGCGCGCGGAATACGTGCCTTCGTTCCACTTCGCTCAGCGGCTCGAGCCCAGGCGTCCCTCCGCCCGTCGCGGCGGCCCTCAGGTCCGCTGGCACGTCCGGCAAGGCCAGCCGGCGCCCCTCGCCCAAGAGGACCATTCGCTCCACCACGTTCCTCAGCTCCCGCACGTTCCCCGGCCATCTGTAGGAGCGGAACACCTCGAGAACCTCCGGCGCAAAGTCCTCGATGCCTCGCTTGCACGAAGAGCTCAGTTGCTGCAGAAAGTGCTCCGCCAGGAGTTGCACGTCCCCCTCGCGTTCACGCAACGGCGGCACCTCGATCCGCAGGCGGTCCAGCCGGTAAAAGAGGTCGGCCCGCAGCCGTCCCTCGGCGACCGCCCGTGTCACGTCGCGGTTCGTGGCCGCAATCAGCCTGACACTAATAGGCCGCTCGCGCGTATCACCCACGCGGCGTATCCGCCCTTCCTCCAACACCCGCAACAGCTTCGTCTGGGACTCGATGGGCAACTCCACGACCTCATCCAGGAACAATGTGCCTCCGTCGGCCAACTCGAAGCGACCCATCTTGTCCGAAACGGCCCCCGTGAACGCTCCGCGCACGTGGCCGAACAGTTCGCTTTCCAAGAGCGCCGGCTGCATCGCCGCGCAGTTCACCGCCTCCATGGGGCCGTCGCGGCGACCGCTGTGATGATGGACCGCCCGCGCCACCATCTCCTTGCCTGTCCCGCTCTCCCCGCATATGAGCACGCCGGCGTCCGTCGGCGCTACCTTGCGGATGAAATCGTAGACCGCCTGCATCGCCAAGCTCTCGCCCACCATGTGATAGCGCTCCGCCAACTGCCGGCTCAGACTTCGCGCGCGCAGCGACATGCGCCGGTAGCAGGCCATGTTTTCAATCGCCAGCCCCGTCTGCATTGCCACTGCGAGGAGATACGTCAGGTCCCGGTTCGTGAATTCCGCCGATGGGTCGGACCTGTCGCAGTATATGAATCCATGGTTGGCGGCCCCCACCCGGATGGGCGCGCAGACAACGTTCGGCCTTTGTCCGGCGCCGCGCCAGACAAGGGCAGAGCCTTCGCGGCGGCACCTTTGCAGCAGGGCCGTGTTCACGCCCAATGCTTCGATGCTCTCCGCGAAGTCGTGCTTTGAACCGATGTACGGCCGCAGGGATTGGTCGTCTTCCTCGACGATCGGGACCGCCCTGTCCACCGTCAGCGTCCGGTGCAGAACCTGGACAACGCCGTCAAACAACGCATGAAGGGTCCGGACTGAGATGGCCAGTTCCGCCAGGGCGAGCAACTGGCCCAGCCAATGGTCGTTCTCACTCGCATCGCTCGAAGCACGTTCGCCCTCCGGCTTCAAACGGCCGAACTCGCGCAGAAGGATTGTCTGCGTGATCTCCCCTACCGGCTCACTCCCTTCTGGCAGAGAGAGGCCGGACGGCGCAGTGCGAGACTCCAGAAAGGCAAGCAGCGTTTCCCCCACTCGGATCTCGTCCCCGTGGGTGAGCTTCGCTTCAATGACGGCAGCGCCGTTCACGAGGGTGCTGTTGTGGCTGCCCAGGTCCGTGACGTACCAACCGTCTGGCCGGCGGGTCAGCAAGGCATGGTGGCGGGATGCGGTTCGGTCCTCGATCCGCAGGTCGTTATCGGCGCCCCGGCCGATGGAGAAGCGCGCCCCTGCCACCTGCAGAACTTCGCCCCCCACCGAGCCCTCTTTGACGAACAACACTGGCATCAGAGCTTCTGATACGGGTGAAAAAGCTGCATGTACTGATCCTGCGCGTACCGGTCTGTCATGCCGGCGATATAGTCGCAAACGGCCCTGTGCAGACCGACCCTCTCCGCCCAACGCTTGTGCTGTGGAGGGAGTTGCCGAGGGTCCGCAACGTACGCCTCGAACAGCCCCTGGATGAAGCGCCGGGCGCTATTCATTACGCGCACGACTCTATGGTCCATGTACAGAGCGTTGTACAGGAACTGTTCCAGCGCGCTCTTCCGCTCCTCCAGGTCGCCGCTGAACCGGATCAGGTTGGCGCTGGAGCGGCTCGCGTCACGCCAGGTCGCTATCCCGCTCGCCTCGATCTCAGCCTGGCTCGACCTTACGGCATCGGTCACAAAGCGGTCTATCAGGAGCCGCACGGCCTGCTTGCAGAACAGGGACCCGGTGAGGGCGCCGTAACGCTCGCGGGCGGCGCGCTCCGCTTCCTGCCACAACTCGACATCTTCAAGTTCTTCGCGCACCAGTATTCCGGCTTCCAGGCCGTCCTGCAAGTCATGGTTGTCGTATGCTACTGAGTCGGCGACCTCGACCACCTGGGCTTCCAGAAGAGGCGGCCCTTCGCCGAAGCCCTCTGCACGGGGCTTGTCCCAGCGTGTCTTGTGCTTAACGATGGACTCGCGCACCTCGTAGGTCAGGTTAAGGCCAGGGAATTCGGGGTACTGGCGCTCCAGCAGGTCCACTATGCGCAGGCCGTGCTCGTTGTGCTCGAAGCCCCCGTGCCCGGCCATCAGCTCCCGCAGGGCCTCTTCGCCGCTGTGCCCGAACGGCGTATGCCCCAGGTCGTGTGCGAGCGCAATGGCCTCGGTCAAGTCCTCGTTCAGCCCAAGGGCACGGCTGATCGTCCGGCTGACCTGCGTGACTTCAATGCTGTGAGTCAGCCGGGTGCGATAGTGGTCGCCTTCGTGGTTCAGAAAAACCTGGGTCTTGTACTCGAGACGGCGGAAGGCTTTGCAGTGGATGACGCGGTCGCGGTCGCGCTGGTAGCAGGTCCGGTACGGAGCCTCCGGCTCCGGGTGCTGACGGCCTCTCGACTCCGCGCTTCTCATGGCGTACGGCGCAAGCGTCAGCATCTCGCGTCGTTCGAGGTCTTCTCTCAGCACGAGCGCCCCTCCCGTACGGCAGAGTCATCTGCGTCCGTCCACCTGCCGCAGCAATTCCCAGAGCGACTCCAGGGATTGAGCTATCACTTTGGCGTCGGCGAGAACAGGCATGAAATTGGTGTCCCCCTCCCAGCGGGGGACGATGTGCCAGTGCAGGTGCCCGGCCAGGCCAGCACCCGCGGCCTTGCCCAGGTTGAGGCCGATGTTGAAGCCGTGCGGCTTGGCGGCGGCCGCCAGGTTTTCGCGGCATCGCCGGAGCATCTGCATCTGCTCCAGCAGCTCGGCGTCCGTCAGCTCCGTCAGGTCTGCCTTGTGAGCCAGCGGCGCCACTATCAAATGGCCATTGTTGTAAGGCCAGCGGTTCAACACGCAGAAGCAAGATCGGCCGCGCAAGACGACCATGCTCTGCTTATCGTCGTCCGATTGCGCAGCCGCGCACAGGAAGCATTCGTTCTCCTTGTCCGCCTGGCTCACGTAACCTATGCGCCATGGCGCCCACAATCGGTCCATAGGCCGCTCCAATCCGTCCGGCGGGAACCCGTCCCCCTCCCGTGCGCACGTAAGAATACCGCGGCCCGGCGGTTCGATTCCAGTGCCGCCAAGATGCTGGCGAGAACCGACACGGCGAAGCGCCCGCGGCCGAGGCGAAAGCGTCCCGTGCGCGGCCCGCAATGCGCCGCATCACTGCAACGTGAGGCGCCGCATCACGCCAACGCGCCCTTGCATGACGAGCCACTGCCGGCGGTGCATCCGAAGCAGTGGCCGCCGGTGACGATCCGCCTTGTGGCGAGCGCCTCCGCCGCAAAGTCATTGACGTGGCTCGGCGCTCCGTGGTTCACTGGAAGGCCGAGGGCCAGGTTGAAGTCGCAGTCGTAGAGCCGTCCGTCCCAGCCGATGCTGATCTGGTGCCGGCACATCAGGTGTTCGACGGTTCGAGGGTTGAAGGAAGCCTCCAGGAGCCCGCAGTAGTCGCGCTCCTCCTTCTCGCGACGGAGCACGGCCGCGTAACGTCCGATAGGCATGTTCGTAATCGTAAGCAGCTTCCGAAAAGCTATGCCGAAGCGCGCGTTCAGCTCTCTCCTGTAATCCGTCTCAAGGGACGTCTGATCCGGCGGGAGAAACGGACCACCCGGGTTGTAGACGAGGTCAAGCGGCAAGGAGGGATCAGTTCCGTAGCCGAGAAGGTTGAGCCGGCGTATGGCTTCCACGCTTTCTTGGTAGACGCCGGGGCCCCGTTGCGCCCTGACGTTCTCCTCCAAGTAGCAGGGCAGGGATGCCACGAGCCGCACGCCATGGTCGCGGTAGAACTCAGGCATGCCCCGCGTCCTCGGCTCAGCAAGGACTGTTAGGTTCGTTCGCACTTGGACGGGACGGCCTCCTTCCCGAAGGGCCGCCACGAACTCGCGCAGGTGCCGGTTAAGTTCGGGCGCCCCGCCCGTAACGTCCACCAGGCTGCAACGGAGGCCGCCAGCGATCCTGACGATCCTCTCCATCGTCGGCCAGTCCATCATCTGGGTCCGGTCGGGCGAGCAGCTCAGGTGGCAGTGGAAGCACCGCTGGTTGCATTTGAGGCCTGCGTTGACCTGGACTGTCTCAATCCGGATACAGCGCAGAACGTCCCCTGTCTCACACCTTACGCGCGCGTCAAAATCCCCCATCTGCACAGCCCCTCCTGACAATCCGGCGCTGGCACACCAGCCCCTCGCGCGGGCGCCGGGACGCCGCCTGTTAATGCTACCAGCGCCCCCGGAAACTGGCCCAACGCCGCCGGCCTCGGCAAGGCGTCGCTCCCCCTGACGGACAGAAGCTGCCGGGTGGGCTCGTAAGCCGAGTTTTGTTGTCCCGCACAGCGGGACGGCAGCCATTCGTCTGGGCATGCCGTTGCCGGCATCCTCAAGCGGCCAACCCGGGAGTTATATCGAGACGGGCCGCCTCATCCTCCCCTATTTGGCCTTGCTCCCGGCGGGGTTTGCCCTGCCCTCGGCGTCGCCGTCGAGGCGGTGGGCTCTTACATTAAGTCCGCGTTGGCGGACCCCACCATTTCACCCTTACTCGCTCTACGGCGAGCGGTGTAGTTTCTGTGGCACTTTCCCTGGGATTACTCCCGGTGGACGTTATCCATCGCCGCGCCCTATGGAGCTCGGACTTTCCTCTTCTGCCGCGTTCCCCGCTAAAGGGGGGAGCAGAGCGGCTGCCTGGGCCCACCCGGTCAGCCACTCGTTGATTCTACCACAGGCTCGCCTAATTGTCAGCAGGCATTCGCGGCGCGTGATGGTCGGGCAACGAAGGGCCGGGGACTCTTAAGGGTCTGGGGCAGGGGCCGCGTCGGCCGTCCGGATGGGCCGCGTCGGCCGTCCGGATCGGCCGCGCCGAGCTATCCCATTGAGTCGGCCCCATCCTGCCGGTAGAATCAGACGATAAGAGCAACGCGACGCGTCCTCGGCGCGCGTGTCCTGCCAGCCTGCTGTTGCGGTGCATGCATGGTTTTCAAACGCATTGACCGTTACGTGACCGTTTCCTTCCTTGTGCGCTTCCTCGGTATTGTCTGCCTCATAGCCGCTCTGTACACCTCATATGACCTTCTGAAGAGGCTTGAGGAGATCCGTGAGGTGGGGCTGGCGCGCGGCCTGGCCACCCTGGGGCAGTACTACGCACGCCTCTTGCCGGTTTTCCTGCTGGACATTGTGCCGGGCATCGTCCTCGTGGCCGCCGGCATGGTGATGGTTCAGATGGCCAGAGCCCGCGAGCTTCTGGCGCTGAAGGCGTGCGGCACGAGCCTCTATCGCGTCATGGCCCCCATCTTCTTCTGGACGCTGCTCATAAGCATCGCCGTGTTCGCCCTGCGGGAGACCTTCGGCCCGCGCTTGGTCAGACAGGTTGAGGCGCTTAGCCACATACTCGACAACGATGTCGAGAACCAGCTCCTTATCAGCGACGCCGCGCACAACCGCAAGGTTTTCATCGGCCAATATGACTTTTCCCGTCGCACCATGAAAAACGTCTCGGTCCTCGATTTCTACGCGGACGGCGTGCTGAGAAGAAACATGCAGGCCGATGGGGCCGCGCTGACGACTGCCGGCGTGCTGAGGCTACGGACGGTGGAGGTCCAGGAGTTCGACGCCTCGGGCAGCCCCGCCGGCAGGCCGACCGTTCTTCGGCAGATGGACGTTGATGTCAACCTCACCCCGATGGCCCTTGTCGAGCTATCCGAGGAGAACGCACAGAAGGGCGTGCGACTTCAGACCTTGCCGGAACTGCTCACACAGATGCGTCGCAATCCGGACATCCCGTTCTTCCGCGTTTCTTTCCATTCCCGCCTCGCTTCTTTCTTCGGCCCGCTCATCCTGCTGCTGGTTGGCCTGCCCTTTCTTGTAGGCTTCGAACGCTCGGTCAACAGCCGCTTCCTCGGCATCATCGTCAGCATCGGGTTCGCGGGGGCTCTGTATGCGCTGACCTTCATATTCACAAGCATGGGCGGCACAGGCGCGCTGAACCCAGTGCTGGCCGGTTGGCTCCCCGCCATTATCACCGGCGCCCTGGGGCTCTGGCTGTTCCAGACCATGATGACCTGACGCCGTGTCGGCTCGCCCTCGCAGTTGAATCGGCGCGCTAAAACGAATACCCTCTTGTCCCCAGCGGCTGGGCGTCAGTGTGTTACGCCTCGGACTCCGATGGGTGGAATTTCGGGCGGGGCAACCTTTGCCGGCGTACGATCGAGTTTGCCGAGGCGGGCCGGAAGCCGGCCAAGAGCGGTGAGCTGCTCCCCCTCTGAAAGCACGACTCCGTCCGGCCACGCGGGGCGAACGTTCACGCGGGTCAGCCGGGCTGCAATCCCACCGGACAGGGCATAGAGAGAAGGGACACCTGAGATGCTTGGCAACGCCTTCGGAAGGATGTTTCGCGTAACCACTTGCGGCGAGTCCTATGGCGGCGGACTTGGGATCATCATTGACGGCGTCCCCGCGGGCATGCGGATAGCGGCGGACGACATCCAGCCCGAGCTGGACCGCCGCCGCCCGGGCCAGAGCGAGATAGATTCCCCGCGGCAGGAAAAGGACAGGGTGCAGATCTTCGCCGGCATCGGCCAGGAAGGCTACACGACCGGCGCTCCCCTGGGCCTCGTCATCTACAACGTGGACACCCAGCCAGAGCACATCCAGCAGTACCGTGACTACCGATGGCTTATGCGGCCGGGGCACGCCGAGTTCACGTATTACGTCAAGTACGGAGAGTACGCCGACTGGTGTGGCGCCGGCCGGGCCTCCGGCAGGGAGACAGCCGGCCGCGTCGCAGCCGGCGCCGTCGCCAAGATGATCCTCGCCCGGGAGGCCATCGAGGTCATCGGCTACGTCAAGCAGCTCATGGAGATCAAGTGCCCCGACCTGACCTTCGCAGAGGTCAAACAGGGCCTGAAAGACAATCCCAATCCCATCAACTGCCCGCATCGAGCCACCGCCGAGAAGATGGTCAAGCGCACACTGGAGGTCAAGGAAAAGGGCGACACCGCCGGCGGCATCATCGAGTTCATCGCGCGCGGCGTGCCGGCCGGCCTCGGAGAGCCCGTCTTCGACAAAATGCAGGCAACCATGAGCCATGCCCTGATGTCCATCCCGGCAGTCAAAGCCGTCGAGTTCGGGGCGGGCTTCGGCTTCGCCACCATGACCGGACACCAGAGCAATGACATCATGTACTACGACGAACAGGGCAAAGTCCGCTTCAGGACGAACCACGGCGGCGGCTTCCTGGGCGGCATTTCCTGCGGGGATGACATCGTGGGCCGCGTCTGCGTCAAGGCCACCAGCACCATCTCCATCCCGCAAGAAACCATAGATGTCAAGGAGCACCGGAACACGGTCCTCTCGCCCATCACAAGGCGCGACCCCACCATCTGCGGCCGTGCAGTCCCCGTCGTGGAAGCGATGGCGGCCATCTGCATCGTGGACCACCTCATGATGGCGCGCGGCTATGAAGGGCTGCAGCGCGTGGAGAAGGAATACACGATCTGAAAGCGCCTGGGCACTGCGTAGCCGGCGGCCTTCTTCAGGCGGAGCCATTCCGCCCTCTGACCAGTCAGGTGTTCTTGGACCGCCATTTGCTGTACGCAGGGGTGATACACCTCAAGTCTCGGTACAGCGCCAACGGTCCCTTAACCGGGGCTCCGACGCGCGAACGGCGTTGGGGCGATTTTGGGGGGGCCTTTGGCGCCCACCGGTCTTGAGCATCCCGATGGCACACTGCTTGCCAGTGGTGGGACATGGCTCCTAAGGGACTCAAACTGAGACGAGGTCCGTCTGAGACACCGGGAAGTCAGCCCCCCCCTGAGCCGTTGACATTGGCCTCGCCGCGAGGCTATGTTGGGGAGACTGGGGATGCGAAGGACTGGCGGACGATGAGATTCACCTGCCCTGGGTGCAAGAGCGGCTTCGAGGGCCAGCGACCGAAGGGCGATGGGCTCTTGAAGTGCCCTTCGTGCGGTCGCGAGTTTGCCGATAAGGACGCGACGGTCGCTGACACCCTCGGCCCTCTCGCCGCAGGCGGAGTCGGCCCGGGCAAGCAACTGGGCGGCTTCCGCATCGAGGACAAGGTTGGCAGCGGCGCCATGGGGGAGGTCTACAAGGCCACGCAACTCTCCCTCGACCGAATGGTCGCCCTGAAAGTGCTCCCTTCCGTCTTCGCCGACAGGCCGGCCTTCGTGAGGCGCTTCCACGACGAAAGCATGGCCCTTTCGGCCCTCAACCACCCGAACGTCGTCACGATCATCGAGCGGGGCAATGTTGGCAAGATCTACTTCTTCGTCATGGAATACGTCAACGGACCGTCGCTGGGGCAGTTGATGAACAGGCAGTTTACTGTCGAGGAGTTTCTCAAGATCGCGAAGGGCACTGCCGCCGCGCTGAACTATGCCCACAAGCAGGGCGTCGTGCATCGCGACATCAAGCCGTCCAACATAATGCTGACCAGAGATTTTGAGGTTAAAATCGCAGATTTCGGCCTGGCGGGCCTGATGGCACAGGAAAGAAAAGCGTTCGACAGTGGCGGCGAGCGCCCGCGGCGCATGGGGACGCCCGCCTACATGAGCCCCGAGCAGAGGGCAAACCCCATCGAGGTAGACGGCAGAACCGATATCTACGCAGCCGGAGTCGTCTTCTACGAACTGCTCACGCGAAAGCGGCCGGAAATACCGCTGCGGCAGATACCCAGTGAAGTATCCAAGACGGCCGACCCCCGTCTCGACCGCGTTGTGGCCAAGTGCCTTCAGGTCTCTCCGGATGACCGCTACCAGAAGGCCAGCGACCTGCTGTCCGACCTGGAGAGCTTCGAGTCAGAGCTGCAGCGGGCTCCCCGCTGTCCCACGTGCGGGAAGCTCAGCCCCGTACGATTCCAGAGGTGCATGCACTGCGACGAGAACCTGGAACGCTTCTTCGACCTATGCCCGGAATGCAAGCATAAGAACCGACGGGAGGTCCGGCACTGCCTGCGCTGTGGCGTGGATCTGGAGAAGGGGCGCACGCTTATCAGCGACAAGGTCTCCATGATGCTCGATCAAGCCGACCGCCTCCGCCTGAACGCCGATTTCGACCAGGCCGTTCACATCCTCGACGAAGTCCAGACTGTTGAGGGAAGGGCGTTCGAGGCGCATCGTCAGCGCGCGCTCACACTACGGGAGAAAACGCTGGAGGAGCGGCGTGAAGCCGCCAAAAGGGCCTACGAGGAAGGCAAGAGACTGGTGCGCGAGCACCGATTCAGGGAGGCCATTGAACTCTTAAAGAGCGTGCCCGCTGATATCAAAGACACCTCAAGCGCCATAAAGGCTGGGCTGCAGCTTCAGGCGCACATCGCCGCGGAGAGAAAGTCGAAGACCACCACCAACCTGATCGTCTTTGCGATCGGCATAATCCTGGTCATGCTCATCGTGTTCTGGGCCGTCTTCTAACGAAACCACGGCCGACACAACGACGGCGGACGCACAGGTTCTCCGCCAGCCCGCCGCAGAAGCCCCGCGTTACTCTTTGGCCTCTGTTATGCTCGACTCCGTCTCCGCGGGCGGCTCATAGAGCTTCTGCACCAGCCCCATGGACACGTTCATCACCATCAACCTGATGATGACGATGATCGCAAAGACGAGGCCGAGGATGTTAAAGTACCTCAGAACCTGCACGTCCGTCAGGCCCCCCAGGCCGATCATGAACGCTGCTACGTAGCCCACGCCCTCGAGAAAACGCAATTTCCCTTCTTCCTTGTCCATGCGTGGCCTCCGATATGTGGCAGAACTCGTGCAAGACTTGCGCGGTGCGTTCACTGCGCCACCGCAGTCTCACTTTGCACCATGGCCGCTCACTATATTGGGGTATGCATGGCAAAGTCAAATCCTGGGCCCCTCGGGAGGCATCGGCGCCTTGCGGCACCTCCCCCGAAGGGATAAAGCTTGAATGCGACACAGGCGGCGGGCCGCCCCCGCCAGAGACCGCAGACGCACCGGCCCCACGGCACTTCACTCATTCAGGGCGTAAGGCCCGGCATAATCCGAAGGAATGTGCTCGCGCGCCTCGGCGCCGCTGAAACGCCGCTCGCGTTGCTGGCGGACGAATTTTTCCTCCTTGAAGAGCATATCCTGCTCGATGGGGATGAACTGGTGGCAGGCCCGCATCAGCTCATTGGACGTGCTCTGCTCAAACGAGACCACCTCCGTGCGGCAGCCTCGGGCGTTCAGCATCTCGACCAGAGGCACGAAGTCACCGTCGCCGCTGACCAGCACCACGCAGTCCAGTTTCGGCTCCAGAGCCACCGCGTCGAGGGCGATCTCCATCTTCCAGTCGCCTTTGCCCGTGCCGTCTTCGCGGATCGCCAGCTCCTTCTCCTTCACCTCGTAGCCGCTTCGCCGCAGCGCTTCAAGGAAGCTGCTCTGGTCTACGTCGGCCTTCTGGACGACGTAGGCAATCGCGCGCACCAACTTCCGCCCGCGCACTACTCCATCAAGCAGCTTCCGGTATTCGATCTTGGACTGGTGAAGCGTCTTTGCGGAGTAGAACATGTTCTGCACGTCAACGAATACTCCTACCCTCTGGCCCGTGTTCTCATAAACCGTGTGAGCAACCACTTCCAAGGCCTTTCTGACAATGAAAGCAAACCGAGGCGAGCCCACGCCGCGCTCGCCCCAGACGCAGGGAAGCCCGGGCTGTTGCCTGGCCGGCCCGCGGCGCCTCCTGCCGTTAAGCGCGCCTGAATCTATCAACTGCCCGCCTGTTCGTCAACTGAATCCGCCGGGGCGAGTGCCACGCCCGCAGACTCGAGAGCTTTCGCGTCGCCCCTGCCGCAGCAATGAGGATCTCGTGCCACCGGCGCGCCAGCAACGAAGCGTTTTCCTGTGCACCGCTTGACCCAGCTTGGTAGAATGGCGCCGCTTAGGCGGGCGTGGCACGAACCGATCTCCGGTGGCGCCGCTCGCCGGCTCAGCCCCAAGTGAGGAAGCCGCACATGGAAGGTAACAACACCCCGGAAGAGACCGAACAGGCGCAGCCGGACCCTACGAAGGAGCAGGCGCCCGGGGAGCGCACTGCGCCCGTGCCTACGGATTTCCGCCGCAACGTCTGGCTCCTCGCCATCATCTTCGGTGCCGTGATCATCGCATGGGTCCTCTCATTGCTCTGGAAGAGAGCGCCCCAAGAAATGGTAAATCTGCCGCAGGGAGCCGCTCCGCCCTCGGCCGGTGCTTCGGGGCCCGCGGCCCCCTCCGGTCTCCCGCCGACCCGCAGGCTCGAAGCCCCACTGCCGCCGCCGGTCCGTGTATCCGTCGCCCGCATCATCGGCTCCAAATCGGAGGTAATTCAAGCCGCGCCGGCCTTGTCGCTCCCGTCCGGCGGCCTCACCTACCGGCTTGCACGCGACTTCGACGTGACGAACCGCGTGGCTGACTTCCAAATCGAGGCCTTATTCCGCCTGATAGGCCGCTGGGCCGATCAACTGCCCGCCCTGGCAGCCGACAGCCTGCCTCAGTCCCCTTTCACGCCCGCCAGCGACGTGACGTTCCTCCAACCCATGGATCGGGTCCTCGTCCTGTCAAACGACACCGAGACCCGCGCCTACCCGATCAGAAGCATCCGCCCTTACTGCGGGGTCTACGACAGTTTCGGCGGCAGGCGCGTCTTCGTTTCCTGGTGCACCCCTACCCAGTTGGCACAATGCTTTGTCGCCAGCCTTGACGGGCGAGACCTCGGCTGGCACGACGCGGGTCTCCTTTACCGCGGCAACGGCCTGTACTACGACGACCAAAGCGGCTCTCTCTGGGACCCGTTCTCGGGCCAGGCGCTCGCAGGCCCGCTCGCCGGCCGGATCGCCGAGCAAGTGCCGGTGATTGTCTGGCAGTGGGACCAGTGGAAGCTCCAGCACCCCACGGCCCCCGTTTTGGCGACCGGCCTGCTCACGCCGAGTCCCGAAACGTTGGATGCGGACCGCGTGCTGGAGGCGTACTTTCAGGGCCCCCGTCTGCCCGTCGAGCCCCAACACTTCAATCCCGCCGCTACGCCTCTGCCGCCGAAGTCCTTCGTCCTCGGCGTTTCCCTCGAGGGCAAGGACAGGGCCTATCCTCTCGGGCCTCTTGCCGCCGAGCGGGCCGAGGTCGTGAAGGACACGCTCGGCGGACGGTCCGTTGAGGTGCACGTCACGTCTCCGCGAACGGGCTTTGCCACTTCGGATGGCAAGCTTCTTGACGCCAGGGTCATGTTCTGGTTCGCCTGGCAGGAATGCCGCCCTCAAACCGACCTCTACCAGCTCAAGGCGCAGGAGGCCCCCGGGCCGGCCCAGCCTCAAACGCCCGTCAAGCCCGCTCAATAATCGCCGCACGCGAGCTTCTCCGGGTGGAGGAGGAGCCCCGCCCGTACGCCCCAGCGGCGCCGGCCCCCCGGCAGGGAGCCCGCCCCTGCTCTGTGTCTGGCGCAATCCGCATCGGAAGAAGAGGTGCAAAACGGCTGGGCTGCCCCTCGAGCCCACTGTGAGAGGCGCCGCCTCCGCCCGTCACCTCGCCGGCGGGCCCCGCAACAGCTCGAGGGCCGTTTCCACGTCGCGCCCGATCTGCACCCTCAGACCCTCCGCGCTCTCGAAGGCCTCCTGCCCCCTTAAGCACCGCACGAACTGGACCTCGACATCCCTCCCATAGAGGTCCTCGCTCCTGCCGATCAGGTGCACCTCCACCACCCTCATGCTGCCGGCCTCGCGGTGGAAAGTGGCCCGCGTGCCGATGCTGACCACTCCCGGGACGGGTTCCCCATCAGTGAAGACCCAACATGCGTAGACGCCGTCCGGCGGCGTAGTCTCGTTATGGAGATCGAGGTTCGCCGTCGGATAGCCGAGCGCACGTCCTCGCCCGTCGCCCGGCACCACCGTGCCGTAAAGCGAGAAGGGCCTGCCGAGCAGCCGCTCCGCTTCCTGCAGCTCCCCCTCTAAGATGGCCTTTCGGATAGCCGTGCTGCTCACCGGCCGGCCATCCACCTTCACGGCGGGCACGACGCGCACCTCAAATCCCAGCTCGAGCCCCAGCTTCGCGCACAAAGCCACGTCGCCCTTCCCGTCCCGCCCGAATCGGCAATCGTAGCCCAGAATGACGAGTTCCGCCGACAGCAGGTCCCGGAAGACGCCCCGGGCGAACTCCTCGGCCTCAATCCTGGCCACCTCCTCGCAGAACCGCACGACGACGCACAAGTCTGCCCCAAGCCCTGCAAAGAGCCGAATCCGGTGCTCCAGGGACGTGATGGCGGGCAATCTGCCGTACGGCGGACCCGAAAGCACAGCCGCCGGATGCCGGTCAAAGGTCACGATTGCCGCGCGGCACGAGCGCTCACGAGCGGCGGCGACCACCTGCCGTATCACCTCGGCATGCCCCCGGTGCACGCCATCGAAGACCCCCAATGTCACGACCGAGCGCCCGCAAGGCGGCGGCACCCCCCCCGGCCAGCGGACAAGGCGCATCACCTCTTTACTCCTCGACACGCCCGATACGGTGTGCAGCGCTGAGCAGGCCGTCCATCCACTGCCGCACCTCCTCGTCCTGCTTGCGAGGCAGGTAAAACATGCGAGCCACGGCTCCCCCTTGCGCGAACTCCTCCCGCGGCGCGGGCTGGCGCTCGACGACTTTCATTGCGTAGCACCTGTAAACCGGCGGCCCCTCGACCGCCACGCCCGCTTCATCGCCCGCAAGCTGGAACGCCTTCTCCACGACGGCCGGCACGGGCTCCTTGATCCCAGGCACCTCGCGATCAGTGCGGCTGAAGGGCCCCGCCTCCTGCACCGTGAGTCTTGCCGGCCCGGCCGCCCCTGCAAGCGCACCGGCCTCCGTGGCCCCGGTCGTCCCCAGGAGGTTTGCAAGGCGGGCGCCCATGGTCTCGGCCGCTTTCTCAAGGCCCGCCTGCGCAACGCTTTCCTTCAGCTTCTCCGCAAAGGCCGCCGCGCGTTCGAGCGCGGCCTGCATCTCATAGTCGTGCCTGACCTCCTTCTCCACTTTCTCGAACGGCTGCTGCTCCGCGGGACGGCGCTCCAGCACCTGGCATATGAGCGGTTTATCGCCCCTCGTGAAGGAGCGCGGGTTGTCGAGGCTTGTGGTGCCCTCAAAGGCGAACGCCGCCACTTCAGCGCCCTGCGGCATCAGGCTCTCCAACTCTCGGCGGCTCACCAAGTCCCTCCCGTCCGCCGTGCGCACCACATGGTAGGTCAATCCGTGCCGGCGCGCCATCTGGGCGAGGGGCAGCGGCTCGTTGACATACCGTCCGCTCACAGCGTCCAGTTCGCTCATGACCTTCTGGACAAGCTCCTCTGCCTGCGGCTTGGCCTTAGTCCGGACTAACTCCTGCCGGATCTCGTCGCGCGCTTCGTCGAGCGTCTTGTAGCGATAGCCGGCTGGTGGTTGGTCGGCCTTTGCCTCCTCCGGCTTCTTCTCCGCCTCCGGCGCCTTCTCCTTCTCGCCCTCGGGGACTTTCACGAGGAACATCTTCTTATCCTCTTCATAGTACGAGGCTATGTCCTTATCCTCCACTTTCACCTCGCCCATGATCTTGTCCATCGGCGCCTCGGCGTACTCCACTCTTATCCGCTCCGGCGCCATGTAGCCGATCTTGCCGGCAGCCGGGTCGCCCACCACCGAACTGTGCTTCGTGTAGAAAGCCCGGAGTTCCTCCGGCGTCGCTTTGACGAGCGGGACGAACTGTGCTGCATCCACCTCGATGAACCGGACCTTCACAGCCTCGCTGCTGTGGGAATAGGCCTGCCACAACTCCGCCGTGCTCACTAACACCGTATCCCGCCGCAGCGTCACCAGTGTCGCAACCTTCAGGAGCTCCGTGAGGGCCTGGTTTACCTCGCTCTTGGTGTAGCCGTACTGCGAAAGGAACATGTTGTAGGTGTCCTCGCTAAAGCCTTGACGGCCGACCAGACGCGGCGAAAGCTTTAACAGTTCCGTCACTTCGTCAGGCGGAACCTGCACCCCGACGGCCTCTGCCTGACGCAGCAGCACGAGGAACCGCCAGGCCGCACGCTCGTCAACCCTCTCTTCCTTCTCAAAGAGGAAGCTCCTGACATCTCTCACCAGGGACACCTCGGCCGCCATGGCGCGCGGACTGCTGGGAGCAACCTGCAATACGGCGAGCGCTTGCGGCTCCAGAAGGCCCAAGGCGGACGCGGTCCTGAGGGTCAAGTCCGCCTCGCGCAGGTCCACGTCGCTGACCGACCTTCCCCCGGTGGTGCCCACGGCGCGCCTCGTCCGCCTCGCCAGTTGGGAAAAGGTCCCCAGCAGGGTCCAGGACAGCATTAGTACCACCACCAACCCCGCCAACATGTAGCGCCTGTTCCTTCTGAACCACCGCATGAGCTTCAAATGGAGTTCCTCCCTGTCGCCGACAGATGCGCCGAAAAGCGAAATCACAATAATAACCCGAACATGCGTTGGTTATCAACTTGCGCGAACGGCGCCAGTTCAGCGCAGGAACGGGCACGACCGCTGCCACCCCGGCCGCACCGGAGGTCACCTGAGCCTGAAGCGACAGAACCGCCTCTTGCCGACGTTCAGTATCGTCCCATCAGCCACTTCGACATCGGCGGCGGCGTCTCCAATCGCTCGCAGCGAATTGGCGTCGCGCCCCAGCCGGACGCCGCCCTGCTCGACCAGACGCCGGGCCTCGCTGTTCGATGCCGCCCACCCGGCCAGTTGGACCAGCCTGACTATCCAGATCTTGCCGTCCTTCAGCTCGCCTCGCGGCACGGTCACCTCCGGCATCTGTTCCGGCAGTTGGTGCTCGGAGAAGACCCGCTCGAACTCCTGCTGCGCCCGCCGCGCCGCGCCCTCGTCGTAGTAGCGCGCCACGATGGCCTCGGCGAGCGCCGCTTTGGCCGCGCGCGGATGGGCACCCGGCGCAAGCAGCATTTCCACCCTCTCGAGCGGCGCGTCGGTCGCCAGGATGAAGTACTTCCGCATCAGTCCGTCCGGTATGCTCATCGCCTTGCCGAAGATAACCTCCGGCGGCTCGGAAATGCCGATGTAGTTTCCCTTGCTCTTGGACATCTTCTCGCGCCCGTCGAGCCCCTCCAAGAGCGGATTCGTCACCGCCACCTGCGGCTCCTGCCCCACCTGGCGCTGAAGTTCGCGTCCCAAGAGGATGTTGAAGGTCTGGTCCGTCCCGCCCAGCTCCACGTCGCTTCGCACCATCACCGAGTCATATGCCTGCATCAGGGGGTACAGCAGCTCGTGTACGCCTATCGGCCGCCCGGCCGTCATCCGTTGGGCAAAATCGTCGCGCTCAATGCACCGGGCCACAGTCAGCTTCGCGGCGAGCCCTATGATGTCGTGGAACGTCATCTTGCTGAACCACTCGCCGTTCATGCGCACCTCGGCCTCATGCAAGTCCACGATCTTCCCCACCTGCTCGAGGTACGTCCGCGCGTGCTCCATCACCTCTTCGTGCGTCAGTTGCGGCCGCATGACGTTCTGCTGGCTCGGGTCGCCCACCATCGCCGTGTAGTCGCCGATGATGAGCACCCCATGATGGCCCATGTCCTGGAACGCGCGCAGCTTGTGCAGCGGCACCCCGTTGCCGATGTGGATGTCCGGCGCCGTCGGGTCCAGCCCGAGTTTCACACGCAGCGGCTTGTCTTCCCGCACGGAACGGCTGAGCTTCTCGATCAGCTCGTCCTTCGGGATGATCTCCGCCGCGCCGCGGCGAATCCTCGCCATCTGCGCTTCGACCTGCTCGATGATCCCCTTCATGTCGCTGGCTTTGCTCGCTATGGGTTGTGGGCTCGCCGGGCGGGCCACAGTGTAACGTCCGGCAGCCCAGTTTGCACGAGCACGGCGCAGGATCACTGAGCCGCCATGGAACGCAGCACAAGCATCGTGACGCCGTTATACAGCCCGTGCGCTGCAATCGGCGCCCACAGCGTGCCCGTGCTCTCAAACAGCGCAACGAACGTAAGCGACAGCACAACCAACTGCGCCGTGCCCCACGGATACAGGTGCACCAGCGCGAAAAGGGCGCTCACCGACAGGGCGGCCGGGACCACGCCGAGGCGCGCCCGGAGCGGCAGGTAGAGTAACGAGCGGAAGATCACTTCCTCTGTGAGGGGCGCAACCACCGCCCCCACTATGAACGCAGCCGTCACGACCGCCGCCGAATGCTCGTGCCTCACCAAGTCGGCCAGCGGCTGCGTGGGCATGCTCTTCCCAAGTCGGCTCAGAACCACTAAGAGCGCCACCCAGACCATCGCATAGGCCGCGGCGCCCGCGGCCACAACCTTGAACGCGCTGCGGATGGTTCGCCACGCGGGCTTCCGAAACCCTAAGAGGTCTCTCGCCCTGCCCCTCTCGCCCGCCCAAAGGGCCGCCAGGGCCCAGACCAGCGCGAGCGCCGCCCCATCGCTGACCGCGACGGTCGCCAGTTGCCGTCCAAGCGCGTCAGGCCGGGCGCGTAACAGGCCGCCTACGACTACCTGGAATAGTTGCCAGCAGACGAGGAAACCCACTGCCGGCACGACGCCCCACGGCACCCACTGTGGAACCGCCGGCGCGCCGGGAACGGCCTGAAGCTCCGAAGCGGGCTTGCGGTCCCCTTCGGCCATGCGCTCCCCTTACTTGCAGGTGACCCAGACCTTCCGCGACCGCGGGCCGTCGAACTCGCAGAAGTAAATGCCCTGCCACGTGCCGAGGGCCAGCCGCCCTCCCTCGACCGGCACCGCGCACGAGCACCCAACGATAGTGGCCTTCGCGTGTGCCGCGCTGTTGCCTTCAATGTGGCTGTAGCCGTCCTCGAACGGCACGATCTTATTCAGTTCCTTCTGCACGTCGCTCATCACCGACGGGTCCGCATTCTCGTTGATCGTCACGGCCGCCGTGGTGTGGGGCACGAACACCAGGCAGATGCCCTGCCTCACGCCGGAGCGCTCGACCGCTTTCTGCACCTCGGACGTGATATCTATGAACCCCGTCCGCGCCGTCGTCCTGACTGTAAACGTCTCCATAGGCAAGTCCGCTCCTGGGAGGTGCCGCCCCTGGCCTTCCTAATGGCGCTTTCGCCAGTTCAGTGACACGGCAGAGTTTTGCCCGCCTGCCCGCCGCCAACCTGAAACTTGGAACTTGAAACTGCCCCGCCGCGCCGGGCCACCGGCTTATATCACACGGCCTCCCCCCAATCAACACCAGAGAGAGCGCCAGCTCGGACGTAGCGCTGGCGTCTCGCCGGCACCTGTCCTGGCATCCACCGTGAGCCGGGCGCCCGGCTATAGCCAATGGCGCGTTAAACGAAAAACAGTTGGTTCTCCCCGCGCGCGATGCTCGCCAATAACGCGACGCCCATTACAGCCCACAACCCCAGCTTTAGGAGACGTTGAGGCACCATACGCCCCCCTGCTCCTTCTGGCCCTTACGGCAGGCCGCCGCCGTGCACGTCGTACGCTAAGTGCCGACGCCACCGCGGGCGAAGATCAGGTTCCGCACCGTACCAGGGGTATGATCGACTTTACCGGCATTAAATAAGTCAAATCCGTGAGACGCGAACGCCTCTTCAATCTCGCCGGCTACGTTCCCGAACATGTAGACCTCCACGAGCACCGTCTTAAGCCGAGGGTCGGACAGAGTCTGGGGCGCGCCTCGGATGATGTCCGCTTCGGTGCCGTCAACGTCTATCTTGATGTGGTTCGGGAACGGCAGGCCGAAGCGTCCGGTCAAGTCATCAAGCGACAGCCCGACCATCCCCTGCTGGTTCTGGGGCGAGAACGGCCGTTCCCCCTGCGTGACCGGTCGCCCCCATGAATGCAGTGCGGCACCAGGAGTGAAGCTCTGCACGTAGAATGCGTTCAGCGCCATCTTCTCCGTCACCGCCAGACAGTAGGGCATGATGATGCCCATGAATCCGTTCAGCACAATGTTCCGGTTCAACTTGGCGTAGTTCAGCGCCTCCGGTTCAAAGGCCAGGACCGTGCAGTTGCCGTGCAACCGTTTGGCGGCGTAGAGAGAGTACTGGCCGATGTTGGCGCCAATGTCGTAAATCACGTCGCCTTCCCGGCAAGAGGCGTCAATCCAGGCGAGGGTGTCCGGCTCCTTGGTGGCGAAGGTCCTCACGCGCCACATCTCGCGGTTGCTTGCATCTTCGCCCTCAATGCGGCTGTCAACGTGCAGCAGCACAGTTTCCTCGCCGACATGACACTCCACGACATCGCCCATGACGGATCCTCCGTGCGCCGGAGACGTTCACTGTCCGAATGCCGTTATCATACCACCGCGCGCAAGGACGCGGGCCCGATCGCTCCGTGCACAGAGACGCGGCTGGAGCGGAGGGGCTTCTTGCCCTTGGCAGCCGCATTCCACGGTTCGTGCGGGCGCAAGTGGGCCTGGGACCTGAGCTTAAGACTGCCGCATCGGCCCCCTTGCCCAGCAGAGAGGCGCCGTGCAGGACCGTCCCAGAGCAATGCCGCGTGGGGTCGCACAGACGCGGTCAGAAGCGGCGACCATCCCCCGCCAAGTCCATGGAGTTCAGGTCCGTGCTCTTGACAATGCAGCGCAGAAGCGGGGAGAATGAACGTGTGGTCATGAAAATGAACGACCGTTCACAAACCTTCAAGTCTCGTCGTCACGATGCCAACACCCAGGCGCTGATCGAGGCGGCCGAGGTTGCCATCGCGCGGAAAGGCTACGACCGCGTGACCATGCGTGACATTGCGGCAGAGGCCGGCTGCGTGCCTGGGACTCTCTACCTGTACTTCCGGAACAAGCGGGAGGTAGTCAAGGCGCTCATGGTGCGGCACAGCGGCCTTTTGTTGCCCCTTCTGATGGAGGCGGTCGCCGCCACGTCGGACCCTCTGGAGAAGCTGCGCCTGATCACGCAAAAGTCGGTGGACTATTTCAACCGGAACCGCAGTGTCTTCAAGGCGATCTTTGCCGCCCACCCCGGAAAGCCGGATGAGTTGATGGCCAGTCTGCCGGCACGCATGCGCAGGAACTGGGGGGCATTCCATCAGTCGGAGCTCGAGGCAATCCGGCAGGCGCAGGCCCAAGGCAAGATCCGGCGCGATTTCCCGCCCGAAAGCATCTGGAAGTTCATGCACGGCGTCTTCGTGGGCTTCTTGGATGAGCTGAACGCCTACGAGGCCCTCCCCGAGCAGGAGGATCAGATGCAGATGCTGTGGGGTTTGCTGACCGGCGGCATTGGAGGCGAGGAGAGACGGCATGCGAAGCGTTAGCCTGGCCGCGCGCGTCTCCGGCCCAAGTCGCCGTGCAGTGGGCAGGCACTGGCAGCAACGCTTCATAAGTTCGCATGACGCCGGCGCGGACCGCGCTCTTGTCGGCCGGGGCGCCGATCATCAGATGAGGATCATACAACGGTGAGCACAAGACCCAAAGCGGTGAGGAAGCCTCTCATGCGACACATCACACTTACACTCGTTGGCGTCTGGTTCTTGACAACGGGAAGCGGACTGGCACAAGAGCGCCAGAGGCTGAGCCTGCACTCGGCCCAGGGCCTGCGCTCGGCCGAGGTCACGGCCACGGGCCGAGCCGTCGCCCAGTACACGACCCGTGTGGGTTCGCGCCTCGGGGCGTCCATTGTCGCCTGGGGCACGAATGAGGCAGGTGAGCCCCTGGAGGTAGGCATGGGGGTCAAGAAAGGCCAAGTGCTCTTCTCGATTGATCAGAGCACCTTCAAGGCCCGGGTGGAGGCCGCGCAGGCCGCACTGACTTCAGCCAAGGCTGCCCTGGACAACCTCGTCGCGCCGACGCGCAAGGAGCGGCTGGACGCGCTCCAAGCAGCAGTGGCGGAACTGGACGCTCGGGTGAAGGACCGCGAGCGCGAGGAAGCGCGCTACCACCAACTGGTGCAAGTTGACCGTGTGCAGCCGGCCCAGCGGTTGGAAGAGGTGCAGCTGGAGCTAGAGCAGGCCCGGAACCAGTTGAAGGCGGCGCAGGCGCGGCTTGACGAGGCCCTGGCCGGCCCGACCCGAACCGAAATCGCCATTGCGGACGCGCGCGTGAAGGAAGCGCAGGCTATGCTCGAGTCCGCGCAGCTCGACCTCCGCGACACCGTGGTAGTGGCGCCCTTTGACGGTGTCATCACTCGCCGCATGAAGGGCCTCGGCGACTATGTAGCAGGCGCGCCCTTCATCGAAGTGCTGGAGCTGACGACGCTGGAGCACTTGGAAGCGGATTTGCGCCTCCCCGAGGCGTACCTGCCGCAGGTGGTCGGCGGCAAGACGCGGCTGACCCTTCACAGCCCGCTGATGAAGGCCAACCAGGAACTGGTCGTCACTCGTGTCATCCCGGACATTGATCCGGAGCGCGGCACCTTTGCGGTCCGCGTCGCCATCCCGGCCGAGCAGCGATCCGGCCTGGTGCCGGGCGCTTTCGTCACCGCAACTCTCAGCCTCGACGGGCGGGACGCCGCCGTCGTGGTGCCGCAGCGCGCGGTCATCAGCAATAGCGGCAAGAACTACGTCATGGTGGCTGACGGCGGCACAATGCACCTTCGCGCCGTCGAGGTCGGAGACCGCCTGACCGAAGGCATCATCTTGAAATCCGGCCTCCGTCCCGGCGAGCAAGTAATCGTGGGGCCCCCCGAGCAACTCAAGGATGGGGCGCCGCTCGCCGATTACCTGTTGGAGAAGAACGAGTGACCGTGAACCCTCGCATCTGCCCGGCGACGGAGGACCGCATGCCATGTTGATCTCGAGAGTTGCCATCCGCCGGCCGATCCTCACTGCCATGGCGGTCCTGGCGGTGATCGTGTTCGGGCTGGTCTCCTTCCGCGAGCTGGGCGTGGACCTGTTGCCGAAGGTCGAGTTCCCGGTCGTCACCGTGGTAACGATGCTGCCGGGAGCGGACCCGGAGACGGTCGAGAACCGCGTGACCGACGTCATCGAAGAGGCCGTCAACACGCTGTCCGGCATCAAGAGCCTGCGCTCGACCAGCGCCGACAGCGTCTCGCAGGTGGTGATCGAGTTCGAACTCGAGAAGAAGGTAGACGTCGCCTTCCAGGAGGTGCAGGCGCGCGTCAGCGGCATTAAGAACCTGCTGCCGACCGACGTGAAAGAGCCCGTCATTGACAAGCTCGACTTGGACGCGATTCCGATCCTCACCGTGCTCGTCGCCGCCGACAAGCCCCCCCGCGAACTCTCGCACGTAGCTGACAAGGTTGTGAAGGAACGCCTCCAGCGCATCCGGGACGTGGGCTCGGTCAAGCTCATCGGCAATCGCGACCGCAAGATCTGGCTCTGGCTCGACCCGACCAAGCTCAAGGCTCATGGTCTCACGGTGCGCGACTTGCGCCAGGCCCTGGAACGCGAGCACGTCGAAAGGCCGGGGGGCAGGGTGGAAACCGGGCCGGTCGAGCTGGCGGCCAAAACGAAAGCAGAATTTCAGAGTGCCGAAGAGCTGAACCAACTCATCCTCGTCACCCGCGAGGGCGGCGCCGTCCGCCTGGCCGACGTCGGCTTCGCCGAGGACGGTCTGGAGGAGCAGCGCACCTATGCCCAGAAGGACTCCTCGCCCACCATTGCCCTCGAGGTGCGGCGGCAGTCCGGCACCAACACCGTCGCCGTGGCGAGAGCCGTCAAGGCCGAAGTGGCGCGCATGAACCAGGAGCTAAAGCCCCAGGGCGTGGAGCTCGCCATCGCCGTGGACACCTCCCTCTGGATCGAGAAGTCGGTCAACGACGTGCTCCGCCACCTGATCGAGGGCGGCGGAGCCGCCATCGTCATCGTGTTGTTCTTCCTCCTCAACTTCCGCAGCACCTTCATCAGCGGCCTGGTCCTGCCGACGTCGGTCATCGCCACTTTCATGATGATGGCGGCGATGGGCTTCACCATCAATGTCGTGACCCTGATGGCGCTTTCTCTGGCCATCGGCCTCCTGATTGACGATGCCATAGTGGTGCAGGAGAACATCATGCGCCACGTGCAGTCGGGGAAACCTCCCGCCGTGGCGGCAGAGTTCGCAACGGGCGAGATCGGCTTGGCGGTCCTGGCCGCGACCTTCTCCGTCGTATCGGTCTTCGTGCCCACCGCCTTCACTCGTGGCCTGGCTGGGCGCATCTTTTTCCCCTTCGGCATAACTATCGCCTTCGCGGTTCTGCTCTCGATGCTTATCTCCTTCACCCTCGACCCGATGCTCAGCTCGCGTCTGCTGCGCAAGCGCGAACAACGGCTTAACCCCTTCTTCCAGCTCCTGGAGAACGCATTCAAGGCCGTCGAGCGCTTGTATGGCAAGCTGTTAGGATTCTGCCTGACTCACCGCTGGACCGTCGTGCTGGCGGCGGCCGCCGCTTTTGCGGTCAGTGTCTTCTTCGCGCAACAAGCCCTGCACACGGAATTCCAGCCGGTGGAGGATCAGAGCGAGTTCAACGTGACCGTGCGCGCACCGCTGGGAGCTTCGCTGGATGTTACCCGCGGGATCCTCGAACAGGTGCGCACCAGGGTGGACCGCGAGATGAAGGACGAGCTGAACTACACCTTTTACAAGATCGGCGCGACCGAGCTCCAGAAAGTCAACGAAGGCGAGATGTACGTTAAGCTTAAGGACCCGGAATTCCGCCGGCGCGACCAGCAGGCCCTGATAGAAGTGGCGCGCAAGGCACTCGCCGACATCCAGGAGGCTCAGATCTCGGTCCAGCTCGTGAACCGCATGGGGGGCGGCGGCTCCCGCACGGAGCAGGTCCAGTTCGCCCTGCGCGGGCCGGACTTCGGCGTCCTCAACGAAATGGCTTCCTATTATGAGAAGCGCATGAAGGAACGGAGCTATTACGTGGACGTGGACTCCACGTTCGAGGCCGGCAAGCCGGAGCTCGATGTGCTGATCCAGCGCGAACGGGCCGCAGACCTGGGCGTTGCGCCTGTTGACATCGCCGACACTGTGCGCGCAGCCATCGGCGGCGTGGACATAGGCAAGTTCAAGGCCGGCGGCGATCGCTATGACATCGCAGTCCGCTTCCTGGAGAGTTTCCGCAATCAGCCACAGGTCCTCGATGACTTGTGGGTGCCGACCGCCCACGGCGCTTCCGTGGAACTGCGCAACGTCGCCAAGGTCGTCCACACCGCCATCCCGGTCGAGATTCAGCGCTACAACCGCCAGCGAGAGGTCACCGTCCTGGCCAACCTCGAGCAGGGCAAATTACTGGGCGATGCCGTCAAGGAAATAGACGCCTGGAGCCGCGACCTCAAGGTCCGGCCTGGCTACACCACCGGCTGGTCCGGCATGATCGAAATGATGCAGGAGACGTTCCGCAACCTCGGCTTCACCATGATTCTGTCCGTTCTGGTCATCTACATGGTGCTGGCAGCCCAGTTCGAGTCGGTAGTGCACCCCTTTACCATCATGCTGACGCTGCCGCTGGCCTTTATCGGCGCGCTCGTGGCGCTGCTCGTCTTCCAGATGACGCTGACCATGTTCACCATGATCGCCTTTATCTTCCTGCTTGGTCTGGTGACCAAGAACGCCATCTTGCTGATAGACTACACCAACACGCTGCGCCAGCGCGACGGATTGCCGCGTGACCAGGCACTGAAGAGGGCCGGCCCCGTGCGCCTGCGCCCCATCCTCATGACGTCCATGGCCATGATCGCCGGCATGCTCCCGGTCGCTCTCGGGTCCAGCGCCATGCGCAAACCCATGGCCATCGCAGTCATCGGCGGCCTGGTCAGTTCCACGCTCCTGACGCTGCTCCTGGTCCCCTCCGTCTACTCCCTGCTGGATCCGGTGTCGGAGTGGATGAGGCACCGCTTCCTGGAGCGCAAGGGGCGGACTGGCCCAATCGCCGAGACGCCGGACAGCCCGTCATTGACCCCCTGACGCCCGCCTGAACGCGCCAGGGATCCAACCGGCAAGAGTTACCGCTTGAAAGACCGGGCGCTCTTCGGCCCCTGAGCGTTCTTCTCGATGACGTCCTTCAGCGCGCCGTCGCCATAGCGGCTTTGGCCCGTTGGCGACTCGTCACGCATGTCGTCGTTCTCCGTTCGTGACGCCTTGCGTCAAGGGCGTGAAGTGCTGTTGCCGTACCTCAGGCCTCAAACCGCACGCCACAAGCCTGCCGTTCACCCTCCGCCAAAGAAAACGGGCCGCACAGAGGGTGCAGGCCCCTGCACGGACCGTTGGTTTGTTTGGCTACCTTGCCCGCCGTAGTCCGCCATACCGTGGACGAAGGTGGGTCAGCCCGGCGGTGACCTGTCCGGCGCAGTCCCGCCATCGCGGGACGAAGGCGGATCAGCCGCCGGACTGTCGCCCGGTTCTCAGTTTGCCTCAATCGTACGGGACTTTCTCCCTGTCGCAAGCCCTCTCGTTTCGGAAGATCCCGTATCGGCCCCCAGGAGACCGTGCCCCTCTGGGTAAACGGTGTGGGGAAACGTCCACACATGTCGGGACGCCTAAACACAAAGAGCCGCCTGAGGGCGCAGCATTCTGGCGAAAGGCATGGACTTCTCGAATGTAAGTCCGCCATTGTGCAGCGCTTGCTATCTTGGCACTAGAACCGGCACCACATACCAACCGTGGTACAACATTTGCCCAACCCTACTGTTTTCTTGGCCGCTGCGTATGAATCAGCTCTAAAGCTCAACAGGCGACCTGGCCGGGGTCAGCCCAGCGGGAGGCGGAGTGATGCGTCGAGCGATAGCGTTCCTGACGGCAGTTGCGCTGATCTGCGGCACGGGCACAGCTTACGGCCTGCCGTGGCAGATCGAGACCGTTGACAGCGCCGGCGACGAAGGCGTGGACAACTCACTGGCTCTGGACGGCAGCGGATACCCCCACATCAGCTACTTGGACGGGACCAATCGAGACCTGAAATACGCCTACTACGACGGCTCCTGGCATCTGGAGACCGTTGACAGCGGCGGCGACGTGGGGTGGTACACGTCCCTGGCCCTGGACGGCGCCGGATACCCCCACATCAGCTACTTGGACTTGACCAATGCAGACCTGAAATACGCCTACTACGACGGTTCCTGGCATCTGCAGACCGTCGACAGCGTCGGCAACGTGGGGCAGTACACGTCGCTGGCACTGGACGGCGCCGGATACCCCCACATCAGCTACTGGGACGGGGCCAATCAAGACCTGAA
>Ga0315289_10002044_pt1 | contig 31235 bp, 33 predicted proteins | sample YL17G11_40_MG_FD_203452 | JGI IMG/M metagenome (GOLD analysis project Ga0315289, IMG submission 203452) | Sediment microbial communities from Yellowstone Lake, YNP, Wyoming, USA - YL17G11_40 | ecosystem: Environmental > Aquatic > Freshwater > Lake > Sediment | place: USA: Wyoming | collected... | reverse complement strand
CGGTGCTGGTAACATGCCCGGCACCGAGCGCGTCGGCAAACCCGGCGCAGCGAGCGATGGCGCTGGCATGGGCCAGCGTATCAGTCTCATCCCGGCCGCCCCAGCCGGGGGTGTAGAGCCCAGCGCAGCTCATCCCGGAGGCGCTGATGCGCTCTTGCAGCCCGGGTAAGTCGAAGTTCTCGGTAGCCTCCAGGCTCCAGGTGAGCGGACCGTGCACTTCCATCCATTGATAGCCGATGCGAGGAGCGTATTCCAGCGTAGCCTGCACCTCGTCAGAGGCGTAACCTCGGTAGCATATCGATGCGCAGATAATATCCATAAGTCCTCCCTACGTCTTCCTTAATATCGCATTGCTTGAAGCGTGCGACGGTTGGCAGCAATGGCTTGCGCCGGATCAGGGCGCACGGCATCGGATTCCTCCTCGATCACCACCCAGCCGTTGTATCCTGTCTCTTCCAGCCAACTGAGTATTTCGCCAAGCGGCGTAACGCCCTTCCCCAAAGGCACCCAGACACCGGAAGCATCCACATCTTTGATATGGACGTGCCGGATCTGGCTGCGATAGCGCCGCAGGCAAGCCATCAGGTTTTGCCCACTGCGCAGGATGTGTCCCGTATCGGGATTAAAACCGATACCCAAAGGCTCGATTGCACCCAGCAGGTGCTCATATTCCTCCGCAGTGATGACCAGCGAGGTATGGTGTGAATGGGGATGGATTGCCAGCAATACATCCCTCCCTTCCGCCCGCCGTGAAACTTCCTGGTAAAAGCTCAGGGCCTGGGTAATCTTTTCCCCGGCGTTCTCGCGGGATGGGCTGGACGGCCCGCCAAGGCAAAGCGGAACACCAAAATGAGCAGTGAAGCGCAGCGCTTTCTCGACACCGGCCAGGTCCTCCTCGAATTGGCGTGGGTCGGTAAACCCGTCCCGCGCATAGGCGAAAGCTGCGCAAGCAAGCCCCCTCTTCTCCAGCTCTTTCTCAAACTGCCCCGGGTGCTCGAAAAACTTGCCGATCATATTGTTGCTGAATTCGACACCGGCATACCCGGCCGCGGCAATTGCGTCCAGGATTCGCTCCGGTGTGCCTCGCCATTCAGCACCTAGCATCTCCCAGCTATATGTCTGGCAGCCGATTTTGAAGGATGGCATTATTTCCTCCGCTTCCATAAAAAGTGAGAGCTTTCAAATAGCGATGTTGCTATTATAATTTGGTCTCCGCTAAGTGATCGAGCGGAGTAAAAGGGCAATGGGCCTGAAACGCAGAGCTTTCCCGGAACGGCAATTACACCGAAACCTGTCTCCAGAAAGGTGCTTACGAGTCATTACGCCACTACGCCACCCTGTATGATCAGTTCGTGCAAGCCATTCGACATGAGAAAGCAGTTCTCTGGAGACTGGCCGGGTAAGCCTTCCCTGAATTATCCCAGGTATTCAATGACCTGGATGGAGAGACGAGCAAAGCGCTAAGAGTGACTGGTGCCTTTGCAGCCACCCTTCGCCAGATGACAGTAGAAGCCTTCATTGCACAGGTTTGGGTAGCTTACTCAGGTAAAAGGCTGTTTGTCTCGAAATTGCGTCGGACACACCAACTGGCGGCCACTTCGATCGGCGCTACCGAAGGGCTCCAGGCCATTCAACTGGCCATCCAGGTGCATTTGGCCCATCTTCAAGCCTCCCGGGCACAGTTGGAGCAGGTGACCTGTGCCGTGACCGCCTGCCTGACCTCCCTCCCGGAAGCCCCCTACCTGCTCTCTGTCAAATCCCTGAAAGCTGTTTCCGCAGCCATCTTTCTGGCAGAGGTGGGCGACCACCAACGTTACCAGGCCACCGCTCAATGGGTCAAATTAGCCGGGATCCAACCCGCCCCCAACACCTCTAGGAAGAAGCAGCGCAGCCAGACCCCCATGTCGCATCAAGGTCGCTCCCGTTTGCGCACGCTGCTCTACTTCACCTGCTTGCGAATGGTCCAGCAAGATAACCATTTCGCTTAGATCTATTCTCAGTTGCAAAGGAGGCTGAATAACCCACTCACTAATATGCAAGCCCTGGGTGTCCTCACGAATAAGCTCTTGCATATCTTGTGGGCTCTCATTCACAACCAGACCTTTTACAACCCATCCTTCGGCCAGTCCATCTGAAGACTGACTCTTACCATGCCGTCTCCGGCTGAACCGATACCTTTGACTGACTGGTACTGTTCGGCCACCAGGGGACACCGTCACACCCATTGAGGCGCTTAGCGACCTCGTTGATAATCTAGACTGCCCTTGCTGCTTGGTCAAATCGGATTAAGTATGTTGAGGCCTGACCTCGGATGCATTAGGTCGATCCCAGGAATTCCGGCTGGGCTTGCCTGGTGGTCAGTCGTCGCAGCTTTCTAAGTTGTCTTTTAGCCGGTTGACCCCATACTTCCCTCCAAACTCTGTTCCGTACAGGGTTCTCTTGGATATTTGTCTGTTAATGTACCAGAGCTACTTTACATTTTCTTTATAGTATGCTTATCAAGCCCATAGGGCGAATGCTTTCGCTGAACGGTGGGTGCGTTCGGCTCGCGAGGAGTGTCTGGACCATTTCCTGATCTTGAATGAAAACCACCTTCTCCGCGTTCTCAAAGAGTATGGTGAATACTACAACCATGCTCGTTCACACCAGGGCATTGGTCAGCGCTTTCCTGTGTCTGTGTCAAAACCAAAACGGAGTACCATTAGGTCCAATACGCATACGAGATATCCTGGGAGGCGTCATCCACGATTACCAAGGGCAGCCTTCAGCTCCGATTTCTAGCAATGGATAGAATTTTTACACCATACAGGCCAAAATCGCCTCAGGCAACCACTTGATATTGGATTTGTTAGGTTCTATTCAATAAACTCGGTTCTGCTGAGTTGTAAAAGGTAGTCTAAACACTAAAAGATAGGGCTTAGCCTCAATTTATCCGCATTTGTAAGACACAGAACCAAGTAATCCTCTGCACTCAGATGGCCTTCAGTGAGTCATTCCATACCTTCTATCCAGCAGTTACCAGCTTGAAGATGCACTGCTGAGGGATATGATGGATAGGGATAGATGGGAATTTCTTAATAATATGGTTAGCCAGGCTTGCAACGCCAGCTTCCTCACTCACTTTATGATCTGTGACGATGATGGCAAAGCCCATTTCCGCCGCAAAGGCTGCATCCCGCCAATATACAAGTCCATCATTCGTACAGAGTGCGATGTCAGCCTTGTACTCATCAATGAAACGCAAGTATGGGGTGATCGCGCCTGTGCCAAGCACTAGACGGGTGACGGGTTTGTCGGCAGAACCAATTAGCTCAACAGCCTCCTGTCCAAATGCCTTAGTTTTACTTGCGATCTGACGAGCAACCTCTCCGGCGGTACGTCCAGAGACATCATATATGCGGAAGTAGCCCTGCCCACCGATGGATTCACCCAACCCAAGGAAATTAGCCCAGGAATCTGGGATACCCTCCTTGGGATACTGGTCCCAAAGGTCGTGGCAACGCAGGATCACCATCCCACTTTTCTCAATCCATGTGCGCTTTTCCTTTACTTGAGATAGGCACAACCAGGCTTGATCGTTCTCAAAGTTGCTGAAATATGTCGGCTCATGGGTGATAAACATGTTGCATCCGAGCTTCAGAGCCTTTTGCAGAGCCCAGGTAGTGCTCATCCATGAAACCGTGATGCCAGTCACCTCAGTATCAGGATCACCAGCCTTGAATGTGTCGGTGGTGTTGTTCAGATCGACCCAGCCACCGTTCAAAGATCGTAAATAAGCTTGAATATCACCTGCTTTCATGTTTTTTTCCTCCAGATAGATATTTTTAACCTGCATCAGATTGGACCTTGGAAAGCGCATCCTTTAAAATTTCCCTCATCCGGTCTACCTGAAGTCTAATGGCTTCGAACCCTTTCGTTGCACTTGCGTATATGCGTGGGTCATGGCCGGCGATGGCTACTGGAAATTCGTTAAGGTCTTGTGGTAAGTTCTGCATTTCTACTAATTCTGGATGGAGAGCCATCATCAACGATGTCTCGTTAGCTGCTGCATGATCTGTTTGAATTCCGCTGTCGTCTTCATCTGTAAATGGTTCTCGCCAGCAATGGAACATAAGCATCTCATACTTCTTACTCCATTCAGGAATATATTTCTTATATATCTCTGTGGATGGTCCGTGCCCATGGGCAACCACAATCTTAAATCCGGCGCGAGTTAGTTGTTTTAGGATTGCATTGAGCAATTGAATAAATAATTGCTCATCCACCCAATATGCGCTGCCATCTAATTGTTGCGACTCTTCCTTTGGGAATCCATGGTTATCCATTCCATAGAATTCTCTTCCTTGGATAACTTTGTGTGTATCTGGTCCTACGAATAACATGGGAAGTATAATCCCCCCCACTTCTTGTGCCAGCTTAATGAAAAATCCCTGCGATTGGAGACCATCGGATCCCAATGGAAGGTGCTCTCCATGCCATTCAAGGGTTCCCAAGGGGAGATACGCAATAGGCACCTTTCGTATGCGTTTTCGAAATTCCTTTGGGGTTAGCTCAGTATATAAAACGCGGTTATATGCTTTCATTTTACGACTCCAGTTGTCATTCCTTCCAATAAATAGCATCCTAGGAAGATGACTACAAACATTGAAAAGTTCTCTTGTCTATTATTTCCAGTAAAACAGCGATACGCTGGATCAAGTGCTCATCGCTGCTAGTGTTATCTCTTGCAATTCTTGCTAAAAAGCTTGACGCTCGCTGGACAAAATGTTGTTCTATACATGGAGTGCCTCCTGAATGTAAATAGATATTCAGGTTAGTTTAAGGACAAGGCATTCCAATTTTTTAAGGTACAGTGTCCGAATCCTTTTCTCAAGGTCTATAGCTCATACTTCAAGATTTGTTCATGATTCTAAGATGTCTTGTCTGAAACCAGTACCCGCTTATTATCACCTACTCCAGACGTAGCCCAAGGGGTATCAGATAATACTCCTTACTGCCTCCATGATATCGTCGACCTGGGGCAGTACACTGTGCTCCAGGTTCTGGTTGAAGGGAATTGGCACATCCAAGGCGGCTACCCGCTTCACAGGCGCTTTCAGGGATGTGAAGGCTTCCTCGCAGACGATAGCCGCGATCTCAGACCCCTCACCGCCGGTCAGGGGCGCTTCACTTACAGTGATCAGCCTACCAGTCCGGCGGACCGACGCGAGGATCGTCTCCCTGTCGAGGGGCACCAGGGTGCGAGGATCAATCACTTCCGTTTCGATCCCCTCCTCCGCGAGTTTACGCGCGGCCTCGAGGGATTTGGCGACCATGGCGAGGGTCGCCACTATCGTGAGGTCCTTGCCCTCGCGCCGGACCTCGGCCTTTCCGAAAGGAATCGTGTACTCCCCTTCGGGTACGGGACCCCTGCTACGGTAGAGGCTTTGGTGCTCGACGAACAGCACCGGGTCGTCGCGCCGGATAGCGCTTGTGAGTAGGCCTTTTGCATCGAGTGGTGTCGAGGGGACGACCACGAGCATACCTGGGATATGCATGAACAAGGCCTGTAAGTTCTGGGAGTGTTGTGCAGCGCTTGAAGTCCCAGCGCCGACAGTGGTGCGGATCACAAGGGGGACGGAGAACTTGCCACCAGATATGTAGCTCATCTTGGCTATCTGGTTTACGAGCTGGTCCATCGCCACCGTGACGAAATCGATGTACATGATCTCCGCCACTGGACGCATACCCGTCACCGCAGCGCCAAGGGCAGAACCGATAATCGCGGCTTCGGAAATCGGCGTGTCGCGCACCCGCTCCTCGCCGAACTCATCTCGAAAACCACGGGTCACGCGGAAGGCTCCGCCGAGGAGACTAACCTCTTCGCCCATGATAAACACCCGCTCGTCCCGGCGCATTTCCTCGCGTAGGGCTTCGGTGAGTGCTTCCCGGAAACTGATCTCACGCATCGCAATACACTCCTTCCCGCGCGGCACTCGGTGCCGGCTCAGGGCTCTCTCGCGCAAACCTAATCGCCTCTTCGATCTCTGCCTTCGCCGCCGACTCCCAGAGCGCCAGCTCATCCTCGGAGGCCAAGCGCTCTGCCAGAAGACGTCTGCGCATACGCAAAATCGGATCCTTCTCCCTCCACGCCGCCTCCTCCTCACGCGTGCGATAAACGGTCGTAGGCGGATCTGCCTCACCATGTCCGTACCACCGGTATGTCTTTGCCTCTATGAGGGTGGGGCCCTCCCCGGCGCGAGCTCGAGCGACCGCCGCGCTCACTGATTCGTAGACAGCTGCCGCGTCGTTGCCGTCCACAACCACACCGGGCATGCCGTAACCAGAAGCGCGCACCGCGATGTCAGCGATCGCCATCGCTCTGTCCTGGCGCGTGGAGACGGCGTAGAGGTTGTTCTCGCAAATGTAAACTACGGGCAGCTTCCAAAGCGAAGCCATGTTGAGGCTCTCGTGAAACGAGCCTTGGTTGGAGGCACCATCGCTAAAGAAACAAAGGGTGACCTGCCCGCTCCTTCGCAACAGGCTGGATAAGCCACAACCTGTGGCGATGGGGATGCCTCCACCCACGATGCCGTTAGCCCCGATGATCCCAAGGGCGAGATCAGCGATATGCATGGAGCCTCCTTTGCCCCGGCAGTAGCCAGTGTCCTTGCCGAAGAGCTCCGCCATCATAAGTCGGATGTCTCCCCCTTTGGCGATGCAGTGGCCGTGGCCACGGTGGTTGCTTACTATGAAGTCTTCACTGCGGAGGGTCGCGCATGAGCCGGCAGCAACGGCTTCCTCCCCCACGGAGAGGTGGAGCATGCCGTAAATGCTCCCGCGGCGGTACTCCTGGCGTATGCGTTCCTCGAACTCCCTGATGCGGAGCATGGTCCGGTGGATCTGGCGGAGAAGTTCCTGGGAAAGTGGCATGGTGACCTCCTATAGCCTCGGGGCCACAGCGAAGTAAGCCCTAACAATGTCGTCTCCGAAGTTCTTATAGCAGTGCTTAACACCTAATGGAAGGTAGAGCTTCTCTCCGCGTCGGACCGTGAGGCTCATGTGGGAGGCCTTCTCTTGGTCGAACTCCTCGCCTGGCTTGAATGGCCGCACCACAAGGGTACCCTGAAGCACCTCTAGAGCTTCCTCCCCTTCGTGATCCTCAATACCTGAGTATCCGCCCGGCGGGATCGTGATGAGCCCCAGTGTAAAGTACTCGTTACTCACGATGAGTGAGACGAGAATATGCTGGTCGTTCCCGTGGATGAGGTGCAGGTGCTCCGCCGGGGTTATGTGAATTAGACGCTTGGCTTGCCTAGCTTCATTAGGATCCACAGGCCAGCATCCGATGTACTCGACATTGGCCTTTTCCAGCGCCTTCATTGATTACCTCCTTTAAAGAACCAATGAGCTTGTACCTGTGGGATATGCGTGCCTCCATCCTCCTCGACCCAGGTTTTGGGAGCATTGGTAGCGATGACCTTGACGATCTTTCCAGTGAAGTTTGCGATCTGATGCCGTGTGCCACGCGGGATTAGAAGGGCATCCCCTGCGTGAAGCTGAAACACCTCACCGAGCTCTGCATTGAACGCTGTGGGGTCTCCCTCAGTCACGTAGTAAACTTCATCTCCCGGATGGAGGCCTGCTGGCGCGTAATAGTGACCAGGTGGAAGGGTCCACTCGTTGAAGCAGAAATTGTCGGTGCTCACGTAAATCTCGGAGCAGACCTGGTGCCCTTCGAATCCATACAATGTGGAAAGTTCCTTCTCGCGAGTGATCACGAGCGGCTTCTTCTCCTCTTCCGATTTGAAGGGTAAGTTCCCCATCCACTCCGGTATGGAACTGGTGTTATTTTGTTCGTGATTCATATGCCTCTCCTAAATATGTAATGAGATCTACATTTCGATATAAAACAGGATACATACCAAGTTCAACACAAATGTGCCGTTTTCCTCTTAAATGGGTTGCTAAACCAACCCCATCACCAACTCCGCCAACCTACGCAGAATATCTTTCTCCCATTGGGCAAAGTGGTCCGTCTTGGTGAATTTCCTCACATTAGGTAGATACCCGGTTATGGTATACAACACGGGCTTGGTTCGCAAGGCAATCCTGCCTTTAGAGGTCGGTGCGTTCACAAGAGTATTTTCTGACCCTCTCTACGTAATAAGCAAAGTTCTCCAGCGGGATATCGCTGTGCACCCAGTGATCCAAGCCAACGCAATATCCGCCCTGCGGCAGCATCACGGGCAAAATCCGTTCTAGCTCACTATCGATGTTGTTTTGGTTATGTTCCAGTGCGTGCTTTTCGATCCCGCCGATAATCTGTAGCTTGGGATACTGCTTGCGGAAGTGGGTCACGTCCATGCCAGCTTTAACCTCGAAGGGTAGCAGGCAGGTTACCCCGCCATCGATCCACAGCGGTATCAATTGCGAGATATCACCATCACTGTCCACGATAATCGTCTCGACGCCCATCTTTTTGATGAAACCGGTCAGCTTCTGGTAAGCCGGCAGCATGAATTTACGGAACATGGCAGGTGAGATCAACGGCCCGTTCTTATAACACATATCTTCCCAGATGAAAGCGAAATCAGGCCGTGTTTCTTCGATTACCCGCTCGTAGAGCTGGATGTTTGCTTCCACCCGGTCGTTAATAATCTCCTGAATCAACTCGGGATCGTCATAATAGGTATACAGCAGCCGCTCGACACCCATCAGTTCGCGCGGGTAGGCGAAGAAGCCGTCCAGGTGCACACCGACAATGCGCTCCTGCTGGTTCCGCACAAACCGAACCTGCTCATCCCAGTATGATGGGAAACGCTGCTCGGGCGAGCCCAGCAGGCGCTCTATCAAGGCGTGGTAATCCTGGCGAGTCTTGATCGGGTATTCCAGGAATTGCGGCATGCTGACATTACCAACCTTTTCTCGCAGTAAAACGCCACGCTGATCGCAGATCAGGCGATATTCGGAATTTTCCTCTAAGACCTGGGGTTCAAATGGCGGGACATAGTATTGTTCCACCCTCATGTAGGCAAATTTGGTGATGCCGAAGTAGTCAAACAGATCAGGACCGCTGGTGTGATGGAAGATATCCGTGTTATAGATTATTTCAGTGGGCAAGCCTTCTTTTCGCCAACGAGTATAGGTATCTTGCCAGAAACCGTATTCCAGGTGGCATGGCTGGTCGGTAGGCTTAAATTTCATGGTGGTGCGGAAACGTTCCCGATTATCCATGTTTCATAGATATTGAATGTTTACAGGCGTCGAAAATCTCATAAAGGTTTTCATCTGGCGTGCCATATTCCACATCTGGCATGCTGAGGCGAAAACGATACCAATCGCCGTACGCCGCTTCCAGGATCTGGAACATCTTTTCCTTGACCTCATTCTGACTGGCGGTTTGGAAATATGCGGCACTCAAGATATATTGCACAATTGCTTCAGGAAATAGATCTAGCGTCTTGCGTATGCTGGATTCCCAGCCGATTTCCAACCAGTCGATTTTAGGGATCTGCCGGTAAGCCGGTCCATATTTATCAAAATAACCACAATGATGAATACCAAACGGTTGATCAAAGCTGGTCACCAGTTGATGGACCTGGCGGTCAAGTTCTAGAACATCTTGTATGTACATCGTCGGACTAACCATCATCACGGCACAGTTGGCCAGAATAATCATTTTTTTATGTCCGAAGACGCAGTGGTTCTGGCGGATAACCGAATTTAGTATCCCACGGCTGAAATTCACCAAAATCCTAGCCTTCTCGGTGTGATTGGTAAGCTCTACAAAGAAATCCGATCCACCAATCAACATAGCATCGTTCAAAATCCCTCGCTCATTCCACCATGGGGCAGCATCTTTGTCTAATTTGTGGTTTAAATATTTTACCTGGGAGGTGATCTCCCGATAGGGGAAAATGCCATCTAATCCCGACGGGAGCTTAAGTTGATCAATTTTTTCATCGGACAGGTGCTTATTCCATGGGTAATTATCTTCGGGATAAATTATTTCGCATCCTGCTGCGGCTGGTGTGGTGGCGTTACCAAAATCCGGAGTGATAACCTGTGGCTCAGGGTCAGGCGAACCAATGTGCAGGCTGGGGAAGCGTGCATGTACGGTTCGCTCCATAAATCGGTACAATTCAACCCGGTAATCCGGATCAAACCAGAACTTCTCGCCGAAATTTAAACCATAATAACCCCGCCACCATGAAGGTAAGAAATTGTAACATAGTTGATTGATGGATAGTTGATCTTGTACTAAGTACCACATAACAGGTTTTCACTATGAAAAATTTATATGACAATTAAAGCCGCGGTGGATACCTATCCATTATTTCTAGTACTCAAGCAGGAACATGCGGAATTCTTGTAGTTCAGGGACACCAAATTCAATCGAACCATCCTGTTGGTGGAATTCATACTCCGCTCTATCGGGGATGGACAACAAGCGGACAGGTTTAATACCTTCCAGCCTCAGCCGCACCTGGATTCCCCATACGGGGAATGCAGGCAATTCCTCTAGGTGGTTTAATAAATTGATCACATAGCGATCTTCATCCGGTTGGTGGAAGAGGGTGACTTCAACCGAGGCAGGAGCATCCGCTTCGAATTTAAAAGGAACCCGGAAAAGTTGCAGCAGATGAATTAAGAGTCCCTGCGCCCCAGCGTTTTCTAAAGCAGCTGTGGCGTAGATCGCTTTGCCCTTACCAAAGCGGTTCATCACGATAGCAGGATGTTCCGTGGAAATGCCAGGTGGATTGCTGTGCAGAGAATAAAAGCGATTAGTCTCGCGCGGATCGCTGGAGGGCAACGTGATTTTTGCCAGGATTTGGGCATTACCATTCGCTCTGACTAAAACCTGGTTTTCCGATACACCCAGTGGGTATTTTTCAGAATAATCAGGCAGCAAATGTTCCCAGTTATCATTTGGCCTGATATAGGAGTAATGTTCTATCGTCTCTCCAAGATAACTCACGCCAAATACGTCAGCCAACATGAAATTGCGCTGTTTGAATCCTAACTGGTCTACTAACGACGTGATCCGGCAGGCATAGAGATAGCCGCCATTCGCCACGAAGTTTCGAAATGCTTCGGCCTCTTCTTCTGTCATCATTAGAATATTTGGAAGGATGATAATCTTGTAATTCGCCAGCCGGTTTAGATCTTTCCTGGTAATGACGCCAAACGGAATGTGGTTAGAGACCAGGGATTTGCAGGCGTTCACCAGGGAGTCAATATGCGGGATGTGGGCTCTATCCAGAAAGCGCCCGGTGAGCGTAGGATCATTGGGGGCTTTGCCATTATCGGCCGGATCGAATTTGGAGATGGTGCTCAGGTACACGCCCACATCTTGTTGCATACTTCCACCCCTGTATGGGTCGTAAACCATGATTTTTTCGAATACTTGCCCTAATTTCTGGTAAACCAGCGGGTTCAATGTGCCTACCGGATCGATGCCGTCGATAAAGACCATCGCTCCGTTGTCAGCTATAGCTGCATGCGCTTGTGCACTCAGGAGTTCAACCGGTTTCAGATTGGTGTGTTGTTCCAGGTTAGTACAAATGCTGGTCTCGTAACCATAAAGGGGATTCTCGGTCAGGTTATATAAAAGCTTACGCACCACTATCCCCTGCAGGGCACCTCCATAAAAATCTCCTTGCAAGAAGTCACCTTGCAAAGCTAATCTCTCGGTAACACCCAACTGCCAATCATACATATACGTAGAGGATTGGTGTTCCACACTGACCCCTGGTCTGGCCTGGCGTGCTGCTCGGGTGGCGATTTCGACAAAATCTGTCAACCATTCTTCGCGCTTTCTCTGGAAGCTGACCCAGGCAGCATCAGACCAATCAATGGTGGTGGGCAAACCACGGCCAGTTTCATCAATAAACCTCTTCTGGCAGTTAACGCAATAACAGACCGCTGGCCATAAGGTCATATCAAAACGGATTCCGTCGATCGCAAAATTTGTACAGATTTCACCCGCCATCTGAGCGACATATTGGCGATACCCAGGCGAGTTGGGACAACAGAGGCCCATGCGGGCAGTCATAATAATGGGCGAACGCAGGTTACCACGCTCTTCTTCACCATTGTTGAGAACGATCCTCCATTCCGGATGGTGGTCATAGGTCCAACGGTCATGAATCACGCTACAATAGGCGACGATTTTGATCCCGTTTTGATGGCATAAATCGACCATTTCACCGAACACATTCCGGCCTTTTAATCCCCTGTGCATAGCACCGATCCGAGTTGGATAATTGAACAAGCCTAAAGGGGACTGTGCGTAGACGACTGCCGACTGGAAAAAAGCGAGTTTAAGCAGTTTTACATATGTTTCGGGATCAAATTCAGAAAGGAATTTATCATCCCAATCTAGAATGTGCATATCAACGACACTTCGGCGGTAGGCTTGTTTATACCATGGAGTAGAATCATTCAACATTTTATTATCATCCTCCATTCACTATTGACAAATAGCTGAATAATTGTTATAATTACCGGGAACGTTAACGTTATAATAACATGTAAAATGATATAAGTCAAGGGCCATGAATCTAAGAAAGCGAATCACGATCAAGGATATTGCTAGAGAAAGTGGGGTATCGTCCGAGACTGTCTCACGCGTGATCAACAACCATCCTGATGTTTCACTTAAAACCCTGGAAAAGGTTCAAGAAGTAATCTCCAGGCTGGGTTATTCTCCGAATGCAGTCGCGCGCAGACTGGTTCAAAAACGCAGTCATTTCATAGGTATCGCTGCTAGTATTTATGAGTTTCAAGGCCCATCGGGTATGACTGTGGTAGGAGTACAGCAGGAAGCAAATTCTAATGGATACTCAGTAACACTTCAATTGCTTCACCACCCTGAGACCACAGAGGTCGAGGAGATATTGAACAACTTCATTGCGGAAAGAGTGGACGGCATCATTTGGGCAGTTCCAGAAATTGGCAATAACCGTTCCTGGTTTAAAGATAACCAGAGTAAGCTGCGCATGCCGATTATCTTCTTAAATACGAAGCCATATCCTGGACTCAATGTGGTGTCTATTGACAACCGACAGGGCGGTAGGATTGCCACGGAACATTTACTACAAAATGGTTATCGCAATATTGGCTTTATTGCTGGACCAGAAGACTGGTGGGAGGCTCGAGAACGACGATTAGGTTGGCAGGATGCCTTATCTACGTATGGAATTCTACCGGAGGAACGCCAAATCGCAAAAGGTGGTACCTGGATGCCTGATGGCGGCGAGAGAGGCATGCAAATGCTCCTGGATCAATATCCTGAAATAGAAGCGGTTTTTACTTGCAATGACTATATTGCGCTTGGGGCTTTGAAAGTCGCTTCTCAACGCGGGCTGTACGTACCCCAGGATTATGCAATTGTCGGTTTCGATAACCTATTGGAAGCAGCCTATTACCTTCCATCTCTCACCACTATCCATCACCCGATTTCGGATGTAGGGAGCTTGGCAATGCGCGAACTGGGGCGGTTGATTGACGCCGAACAATCAGGTAAGTCCATATCACCACCTGGTGCCATTACGTTGCATCCCTTGTTGATCGTTCGGGAAAGTTCATTGCCAAAAACAATCATAAAGACAACTGGAGTGGTCTAGTACATTAGGTAACGTGGTAGGTGAGGAGAATGATTATCAATGGATGTTAGATCTGAAACGCTCAAACCCACAGCCATGCGTCGTTTCGGATTAAGCAACTTATTAGAATACGTCAGGCAGAATTGGGTACTGTTCGTCCTGGCAGCCCCAGCCATGGTTCTCATTTTCTGTTTTAGCTACATCCCCATGGCCGGAACTGTGATTGCCTTCGAAGATTATAGTCCCAAGACCTTGTTCCTCAGCCCGTGGGTGGGGTTGCGTAACTTCGGCCTGCTGTTTGAGACACCGTTGTTTACCCGTCTGGTCAGGAATACGGTGTTCCTCAACGCCATGTTTATTTCAGCGACAACATTCTTCTCAGTAATGATTGCCTTGCTCTTGAATGAAGTACGCTTTTCGTTATACAAGCGCACCGCACAATCGGTCATGTTCCTGCCGTACTTCATGGGCTGGACGATCGTTGCCATGGTCCTGTATGGGTTGATCGACTACGATGTGGGAACGGTCAATTCGCTCTTGGTCAAATTTCACCTGGAACGGGTGATCATTACTGACAATGCCAACATTTGGCCAGGGATTTTGACTGCTATACGAGTGTGGAAAGACACCGGCTCGGGTTGTATTATCTACCTAGCAGCTCTCATGGGGGTCGACCCACAGCTCTATGAGGCCGCCTCCATAGATGGAGCGGGTCGCTGGCAGCGGATGCGTCATGTCAGCCTGCCGTCGCTGTTGCCGATCGTTATCTTGCTGGTGCTCCTGGCTATCGGTCGTATATTCTTCGGGGACATCGGTATGATCTATGCCGTTATCGGTGAACGAGCCCAGCTATACCCGACAACGGATGTGATCGATACCTACATCCTGCGCGCCCTGACCACCAATTCAAACTACGGTTATAGCGCCGCAGCAGGCCTTGTTCAGGCTGTTTTAGGGTTTATCTGCGTCTTCGGCTCGAACTGGCTGGTGAAGATCTATTCCCGCTCACGCGGGGAGGATTATGCGCTATTCTAATCTAACTCGTGGCGAAAACGGATGATTGAGCGACCTAATTTCTCAAACCGGCTGTTCCATTTTTTCAATTACACCTTCCTGACGATTTTTGCGCTATTCTGTCTGATGCCATTCTGGATCTTGGTGATGGCCTCTTTCACGCAAGACAATGCTTTGCGCGTGAATGGCTACCTGCCCTGGGTCAGTAAGTTCTCTCTAGAAGCCTACAAATGGGTGTTAAAAGGCAGCCAAGTGCGGACAGGCTATGAAGTGACGATCTTTGTTACTGTGGTAGGGACGCTGTGTTCGCTCTTAGTCATGTCCGGTTTGGCCTATGTCATGTCGTTGAAGCGGCTGCGCGGTCGTAATAAGATTGCCTTTTATGTCTTTTTTACCATGATCTTTGTCCCCGGGATTGTCCCATGGTTCATCACCTGCCGTAATCTGCTTCACCTGAAGGATAATATTTGGGCGTTGATCTTACCGATGATGGTGCAGCCGTTCTGGGTGTTCGTGCTGCGCAACTTTTTCGCTACCCTGCCGACAGAGATCATGGAATCGGCCTATATCGACGGTGCCACTGATTCCACCATCCTCTTCCGCATCGTACTGCCGCTCTCCACACCGGTGCTGGCGACGGTGGGCTTGTTTATGGCAGTGGCGTATTGGAACGACTGGTTTTTAGGGGTCATGCTGCTCGATTTTGCGCCATTCCGTCCCCTTTCAGTCATCATTTTAAAAATGGTCAGCAACATCAGAGCGATTCAGTCAGCCATGCAGCAACCGGGGGTATCGATCAACCTCGGCTCGCTACCGACCTTAGGAATACGCATGGCAACCGCGGCCATCACGATCGGTCCGATCATCCTGGTCTATCCCTTCGTGCAACGTTACTTTGTTAAAGGATTGACTTTGGGTGCAATCAAGGGTTAATAAGGTTTTTTATTTGGAATAATAGGATTAGGAAAGGAGGCCAAACAAAATTTAAATTGACTACATACCAAATAACCTCATAATCATAGTCCATATTTTTTAAGAAGGAGAAAGGAAAATGAGTAAGTTATCTCGTCGCGAAATGTTAAAACTGATGGGCGTGGGGACGGCCAGCGCAGTATTAACTGCGTGTGCTCAGCAAACTACTACATCACAGCCCCAGCCGACGGAAGCAGAAAAGTCGACTGCTACCACAGAACCAACCAACACTCCCCCACCGGCTAAAGTAGTTAAAATTACCATGGTGGAAAGCTGGTTTGGTCTTCCTCAATTTAAGGAAAGCATTGATCCGGTAACCAAGGTAATTTCCGCGAAAATGCAGAGCGAGGGCCTTCCGATCCAAATTGAATCTATGATCCTGGAAGACCATGAGAAAAAGTACCCACTACTTTATGCCTCCGGTGCTGATTTTACCATGGCCTTCGATGCCCCCTGGCACCTAATGGACACCTTGCGCACCCAGGGCGCTCTGGCGACGATCGAAGGTTTGATCGAGCAATACGGTCCCGAGCTTAAGAAGGAGATCACCGAGAAGATCTACAATGTCAACCTCATCGATGGTAAATGCTATGGCATCCCAGCGGCATATTATTATGGTGGCACGTTCGGCGTGACCTGGCGCGAGGATCTGCGTGTAAAATATAACGTCCTTGCACCTAATTCGAAGGACGGCTGGCCAAGCCTGGAACCATTCCTAGAGGCGATCCATAAAAACGAGCCGAGTATGATCCCCTTCGCTAATAATAATGTTACTCAGTCGCTTGTATATTACTACGGGCCTCGGCATGATTGGAAAGCTTTTACTCCCGGGCAGAAATGCGGTATACTCATCCCGGATATCACCACCGGTGAATACAAATTCATCGATGAAGAAGACCTTGAACCCATGGTTGAACTCGCCAAGCTACTGCGAAGCTGGTGGGAGAAAGGTTACGTCAACAAAACCGACCTGCCCACCACTATAATCGGTGCCCACACCGATTATATATACCCAGGAAAAGCCGCATCCGCTGTGGAAAACGAGCCCGATTTAAAATACGTAGACGAAACGAAGCAGTGCAAGTCGTCGATTCCGGATTGTGATCTGGGTGGAAGCGATATGACTGGCATGACCGCTGGATTGTCCAAGGGCACCGGCACGCTCCAGCAGTGGAACTTCGTCGTCTTCAACGGCAACGCCCCTAAGGAGCAGCATGTGGCTGGAGTTCAGTACTTCAACTGGCTGGCCAGCTCGCAGGACAACATGGACCTGTGGTTGATGGGTATCGACGGCACTAACTACAAGAAAGAGGACAATCTGAGATTTTCCGAGATCCCCGGCGTCGATGCGGCCCGCAACTACCGCCGGATGTGGTATGTCTCCGGCCTATCCGGGCGCTTCCAACGCCAACCGGTTGACATGCCCCAGAAAGCTTTGGATGCGCTCAAGTTCTTCAGCACCGAGGAAAACTGGATCTACTCCCCCTACGAGCAGTTCAAACCGGATATCAAGGAACTGGAGGAGGATATTGCCAAGATTAACGCTGTATATGATGAAGCTTTCCATGGATTTAATACCGGCCAGATGCCCACTGATGAAGCCATTGCAAAAATAAAGAAGATGCTTGACGACAACGGTCGTCAGACATTCAAAGCAAAGATACAGAAGCAGCTAGATGACTACATCGCTGCACATAAATAGTTCTGGATAATAATCTCTGATATGAGATGAATCGGCTCAAGGAGACTTGGGCCGATTCATCGTTAGGAGAAACCTTCGCTGAGCTCCAAACGCGCCCTTGATGCTATTCGTGGTCGAACGACGGACCGTACGCTCCTCATGGCAGCAATTGACCACCCCGAATATCTGTGGCAACTGACCGGAATCGACCCCATTCAGGATGCGGGCGGCGCCTTCTTGGAAGCCAGCCACCGATGGAATGTAGATTTCCTGTTTGGTAGACCGCCAGAACGTGTGGAAGTGTTTACGGGAGAAACTCAAAAAGCGGTGGACGGGCGAACTAAGGTAACCGAATGAGGCATCTCAGGCAGCCGGTGGATTGAGCAAACGGAATTCAAAACGCACGAGGATGTGCTGATTTTCGAGCCTAAAAAGCACGACCTGTACACGGTTTACTGCTCTATCAAAGGGGAGTGGCTATATTTATGGGCTAAAATATAGATATGCAAACCTGTCCTCGATGTCACCAAACCAAACGGCAAAACAAAGCCGGTAAGACCGGCTCCGGTTCTCAAAGATATCGCTGCATGCATTGTGGGTGCACATACACTCCCGAACCGAAACTGTACGGCTATCCTGACGAGGTACGCAAGCAAGCCTTGAAATTATATGTGGATGGAATGAACTTGCGCCGGATCGCACGCCATCTGGGTATCCACCACCGCACGGTTTCCCCGTGGGTCAAAGCCAGTGCTGCTAGCTTGCCTGAAGTACCTGTACCGAAAGAAATCCAGGCTGCCGAAATGGATGAGCTTTTCACTTTTATTGGCAATAAAAAAACAAGATCTACGTCCTGACCATTGTAGATCGGCAAACGCGCTGTTATCTTGGCTGCAAAGTGATCTGGGAGCGCATTCAGCCAGCCATTCAAGAGCTGGTGGACGATGCGCCCAAGGCCAAGCAGTATTACAGCGATGCGTTCGATACCTATGACCGCCTGTGGTATCACTACGGCAGCCATGAAGTTTCTGAAGGCAAAACCGATACCTACTCGGTGGAAGGAGATAATGCCGACTTGCGTCACTACCTGGCACGATTGGCGAGGTCGTCCCGCTGTTTATCGCGTTGTCCCTTTGCCCTGATGTGTGCGCTGCGCTTGTTCGTCTACTGTTATAACAGACGACAACTCTATAAGCAACTTTACCCTGACTACCCAGCTCACGTTAAAGATTTTGTTGACCCACTATTTTAGCCACTCACAAATTCATGTTTAAAAATCAAAGAAGAGCGGTATACTTGAAGCGATCGGAAATTTTTTTAACTGAATTTGAACCGGTTCAAACTGGGTCCTAGAGAAATCTTTCCTTTAAAGGGTGTGCGTGGCGGGTTCATTCCCCCTTGAACTGCTGCGTTCATGAAGGAGGATTGAGTTGCGCATCAAAGTCAAACTATTAACGGAAGCCGCCTTTGCAGAATTTGGGCGTGTCTTAAGTGAGCCTGTCTTCATGCAGCCTGATATTGTCGACGAGGTTTCCAATGTCTGGCTTGGTTTTTAGGATCTGATGGGGATCGAAGCTCAGACGGGACGGTAGATTACCTTCCTAAAAATCCATACGCGTCCGGCTCGCTATGACAAAATGGAAAAGCACGAGACCAGCGCCGAGGTGTTTGCTCCAATGGAAGGGAAGTCCATCTTGTTAGTGGCGTCCTGGAAAGACGTGGAAAGGCCGGATATGAGCCGCGCTCGTGCCTTCTTGATGGATGGTTGCAAAGGTGTGCTTCTATACCCGGGCACATGACATGCGGTGCCTTTCAACCTGACTGATGTTGCTACTTATCTGGTTCTGGTTGACCCTGCCATCATCGAAAAAAAAGACCTGCATGTCACGCCGGTCAAGCTGGTCGAATTTTATTACGATTCCAAAAACCAGTGAGGTCTCCTATGCCAAAATCTTCCACCCCGATCGTCGGTCTGATCTGCACCATGTCTCCTGAGCTTCACGATGTCAGGGGTGAATCGGTTCGGGCGCCTTCTCGCGAGCGGTTCGCTAAAGCTCGCTTCCTATTACAATCCTTAGGAGTAAAAGTGGTGGATGCGGGCGAGTTTACCACTAGCTTGGAGAGAGGCATCCAGCACGGGTGCAAGTTGCGCGCGGCTGGAGTGGATGTCCTGGTAGCCTATGTCGCTAGGTGGAGCTATGGTTCGACCGTGGTGGCAGTTGCCAGCGAATGTGGCGTCCCGGTCGTGGTCTGGACAGATACTGACATCGCCCAGGCGGGCATCGTTGGCGCCAGTGTGGTGCGCGGCTCTCTGGATGAGGCGGGCATCATGAATAGCCTGGTGTATGGCGACTTTGACGACCCTGCGACCCGTCAGGCACTGTCCGTGCGCGTCTTAGGGGCGGCTGCCGGCACCCGCCTGCGCGGGCAGATATACGGCTTGATGGGCTCGCATTCCCTGGGCATGTACCCGGCCACCGTGGACGCCAACCAGTGGAGACGCCAGTTTGGCCTGGAGGTTGAATCCTGGGATCAGTCAGAGGTGATCGAAAAAGCGAAGGCTCTGCCTGACGCTGCGGTTGACGACGATCTGGATTGGACCCGCCGCGAGTTTGGCTCTATCCAGGTCAAAGAGGAGGTCATGCGGGCTGCCATAAAGATGTACGTGGCATCCAAGGAAATTATCACCCGCAAAGGTTTTGATTTCGTCTCCGTTCGCTGCCTGCCTGAAACCCCGGAGATATTCACCACGTTTTGTTATACCATCGCTATGCTCAACGATACCAGCGACGCATCCGGCGAGAAAGAGGCCATCTGCTGCTCTTGCGAGTCCGACTCGAATGGAGCTTTATCCATGCAAATCCTCAAGCACCTGGGAGGCGCCCCGGTCATGTTCGGAGATGTCCGTACCATCCGGCTACGGGAAGGTGAAGTCTGGATCTCTAACTGCGGATCCCAGGCCACGCAACTGGCATCCAATCGAAAACAGGTGCATTGGGTGGAGCATGGCTTCCAGGAGTTCCATTGGAAGATTGGCGGTGCTGCACCCCAGACGGTCAATAAGTCCGGCCGGGTTACCCTGGCCCGCCTGACCCGCGCCGCCGGAGAGTATGTTATGCTGATCGTGGGCGGAGAATGCCTGCCCTATCCTCTTGAAAAGCTGAAGGAGACTCATTGGGGTTTTTCGCCGCACGCCTTTACTAAACTAGACGCCGACCCGCGTGCTTTTGCCCAGGAGCTGCGATCGAACCATCTCAGCCTGGTCTATGGTGAATTTGTGCCTCACCTGGCTGAGACCTGCCGGGTATTGGGCATCCGGCCCGTATTCGTTTCGTAACCCTGCTTGAGCTCTGTAAGACCTATCAAGGAAAGCAATGGCAACCATTCGCCAGATCGCTCACGAAGCCGGTGTTTCGGTCGGTACGGTATCGAATGTCTTGAATAAATACGAGCACGTTTCCGACGGCGCGCGAAAACGCGTTTTGGAAGTGATCGAAAAGTATAATTATTACCCCAGCGCGATTGCCCAGAGCTTATCCACCCGCAAGACGCGCACATTGGGCCTGATTATTTCATTGAACCCAACCCCATTCTATACTGACCTGGCTCAAGGAGCGGTCGAAGCGGCTCGCGCGGTCGGTTCCAGCCTGATGGTGGATGCTGTTGATTACGACACCCGAGACTTGCTTCAACAGGTCCAATCCCTGGTGCGACAATGGGTAGATGGAATTTTCATCGCCACCCAGCCGATCGGCGAGAGCTGGCTCAATCAGATCCCGCCACTCAATATCCCATTGGTCATCATGGACCGTGGCCAGATCCCGTCCAACCAGAAGGTTGGCATGATCGGCTTTGATTGGCAGGCGGGTGCTTATGCCGCTACACGCCACCTGATCGACCTGGGCCATCACCGCATCGGCTACGTGGGTGGAATCCCGGGGCGCTCTTCCAGTACCCTGCGTGAGCGTGGCTATATAAATGCTCTGCTGGATGCCGGTTTTCCCTATGACCCTACTCTGGTTCGAGAAGGGGATTTTTTCACTGAGAGTGGTTATCGCCACGCCCGCGAACTCTTATCCATGCCCGAACGCCCCACAGCGCTTTTCATGGCCAATGACCTGATGGCCCTTGGTGCTTACCAGGCTGCTCCTGAGCTGGGCCTGCACATCCCGGATGACCTGTCCATAGTGGGCGTAGATAACGTATTCTTTACCTCTTACCTGTCTCCACCGCTTACGACGGTAAACATCCCCACCAAAGAAGCCGGTCGCATGGGTATCCGTATGTTGCTGGAACCAGCAGAAAACTGCGAGCCCATCCAGCGAGTGATTCTGCCAACCAGGTTGGTGGTGCGTCACTCTACCACCAGGTTGTCAAAGATGGAAGTTCTTTGAAGTAAGCAGACCAGGCTGCTATTCGTTATAAAAAAGCTCCATGCACTTCATGGCTATGCAATGAAATATCTGAGAATACAAACAACAAATCTCCAATCTCGAAAAAAGCTACTCTCACCTTGGGGTGGGCCACGCAAAAGAAAATAGCTTAAGGATGGTGCGTCCAACCCCAAAGAGCTTGGGCAGGGCACGCATCCAATGATCAAATATCAAACAAGGAGTATAAATTAATGTCTGAAGGAAAGTACATCGAGCTGAGCCACCGGATGATCCCTGGAAAGGAACCCTTCAAGCTGGAGATACGGGTTTCAGATGTGACCGAGATCCTCCCGGAAGTCAAGCACCGCGCCGACATCTGGTACGTGGTGGGCGAGGTGACCATGATGGTCCATGCCGGGACGCACATCGAATTCCCTTTCCATCACTGGAAGGACGGCCCGGATGCGGCCGATTTTCCCATTGACCAACTGATTGGGGAAGCCGTGGTGCTGGACTTTTCCGATAAAAAAGCCGGTGAAGTCATGACCCTAGATGATTTGAGAGCAAGGGCTGGGGACCGCTTGAAGCAGGGCGATATTATCTTCATACGCACAGATAAAGATAAGCTCTACCGCACCCCTAACTGGAATGACCAACCTTATTTCACCAACGAAGCTGTCGAATGGTTGGTGACCGCCTACCACCCCAGGGTGGTTGGAACCGATGCTGCCGGTTTCGAAGTCCCCGGGACCGATTACCAGCCTAACCATCTTTCGATGTTCAAACGAAATATCCCCATGGTCGAGTCTGCTACCAACCTGGTCGCCATCGGCAACCGGCGGGTAAAAGTCTACATCCTGCCGCTGCCTATCGAAGGCATCGAGGCCAGCCCGGTGCGGATCATCGCCGAACCCTTAGGAGAATAAAATGAACCAAGATCAGTTGTTGGTATTGTACCGAAAAATGGTGGAGCTCCGGTGCTTGGACGAGATGCTTCTGGAACTTAAAATGAAGGGCCTGATAATGGATGGATTTCACCCATACCAGGGCCAGGAAGCCGTTGCGCTTGGGATCGGGACGGCGATTAGGCCAGAAGATGTCGTAATCTCGAACCACCGCCCCCAGGGCCACGCTTTTTCCAAAGGTACCACCTCACGCCAGATCATGGCCGAATTCTTGGGACGCCGGGGCGGACCCAGCCAGGGCATCGGCGGTCCGATGCAGTTTATCGACGTGGATAATAGCTTCTTCTGCGGCTCGATCGTGGGCAGTGGCATCACCTTTGCTACCGGTGTGGCCATGGCTTTGAAACGCGCAGGCAAGGACCGCATTGCGGTTACCTATTTCGGCGATGGCGCCTCCAACACCGGTTCCTTTCACGAAGGCCTAAACCTGGCTTCTATCTGGAAATTACCGGTACTATTCATCCTGGAGAACAACCAGTATGGCGAAGCGATGCCGGTGCGCGAGTTCGTTTCGGTCTACCCGATCTCGAAGCGCGCGGAAAGTTATTCCATGCCGGGCATCACCGTGGACGGTATGGACGTGATTACAGTGGCTGAAGCTGCTCAGACTGCTGTCGGAAAGGTCCGCCGGGGTGAAGGGCCCTACCTGCTCGAAGCAGTTACCTATCGCTTTAAGGGCCATTACGGTGGTGACCCGGAACATACCTATCGCACGCGCGAGGAGGTGGAGCAGTGGCGACAGAAAGATCCCCTGCCACGCCTGAAAGCTCTCCTTATCGACTCAGGCGTTGAAGTTGGAGCAATGGCCGCTATGGAAAACGAAGTTTCCGAAGCGCTACAGAACGACCAGGCCTGGGCGCTGGAACAACCCTTCCTGACCGTCGAAGAAGCCACTGACCACGTGATGATCCCGTTGAATTCCCACATTCCCAAGGAGCGTAGATCATGACTCCCGCAAGAACAATAACCTACCGTAATGCTATCCGTGAGGCCACCCGCGAAGAGATGCGCCGCGATAGCTCTGTATATCTGATCGGTGAAGATGTAGGCCGCTGGGGCAACCTATTTGGGGCTTCAACCGGTCTGTTAGAAGAGTTCGGCTGGGAGCAGGTAAAAGATTCTCCGATTTCCGAAGCTGCCATGATGGGCTGTGCTGTCGGTAGCGCAGTGATGGGGATGCGCCCGATCGTCGAAGTGATGTACATCGACTTTATCACCATCGCCATGGACCAGATCGTCAACCATGCGGTCAAATACCACCAGCTTTCTAACGGTCAGGTGAAGGTACCGGTCACGATTCGTACCCAGGGTGGAATCGGAATGCGCAACTCCTCGCAGCATTCCCAGAGCCTCGAAAACTGGTTTGTAAACGTGCCGGGCATAATCGTTGCCATGCCGTCTACACCCTATGATGCGAAAGGGCTTCTCAAGAGCGCGATACGTAATGACAACCCGGTGATTCTCATCGAACACAAATCCCTCTACTTTACGCGCGGCGAGGTGCCCCAGGAAGAATATCTCGTCCCGTTTGGGGTAGCCGATGTCAAGCGCGAGGGGAAGGACGTGACGATTATTGCCACATCCTACATGGTATTGCAGGCGTTGGCGGCTGCTCAGAAGCTTGCGGCCGAGAGTATTTCCGCTGAGGTGATTGATCCCCGCACTCTCTGGCCTCTGGATAGCCAAACCCTGGTTGACTCGGTCCGTAAGACTCGTCATTGTGTGGTAGTGACGGAAGCGCCGGCGGAGGGCGGTTGGAGCGGCGAAGCCTCGGCTGTTATACACGAACACTGCTTCGGCGATCTGGTGAAGCCGGTCAAGCGGGTTTGTGGGATGCGTACCGGTGTACCGTATCCGACTCACCTGGAAAAGGCCGTTGTGCCTGATGCGGATTGGATCGTTGCTAGCGTCAAGGACGTGTTGGCCTGAGGGCAAGCCTTTGGAATGGGTTCAACTGGAGAGGACAATGGCGGAATACTTGATGCCCAAATTGGGTCACTTGCAGGAAGTCGGGACGGTAGTGGAATGGCGCAAACATCCGGGTGACATAATCAAGAAGGGCGAAATCTTGATTGTCATTGAAACCGAAAAGACGACCGTCGAGGTTGAAGCCACTTTTGACGGTGTGCTGCAAACCGTTCTGACGCTGGCCGGCGAAACGATGCCCGTTGGCGCTACAATTGCCACCTACTTGGAATTGTCTGGATAAACAGAGAGGTTAAGTATCTATCCAAAAAATGGTTGGTTTCCCGATTATTTGGTGTGAAGTGCTCCACACCCAAAATCGGGTGTTCCCTATTTTTTAGATAGGTTCTAAGGGAAAAGGCTTATGCGCCTTCATGACTGGTTGTTTCAGGTTGTTGCAGACGCATGTTACGACCGTGACTACCTGTATCTAGTCTTTATCCGCCTCTTCACGGCCTTGATGAACCAGATCCTAGACCGGGGGCGATTTGAGAACAGTGGGAAGTATTCGCTTCCCGGGATGAAAAGCAATCTGTCAGCGCAATTGGCATGGCAGTTGGAGCACCATCTGAGCTGGATGGGACCGAACTGGCTTCAACTGCGCTGCACTCTGACAGATACGCTGTCCGGTGTTGAAAGGGAAACGGAGCGGGTGCTTCGATTTATCCACCGGCGAAATGCTTGCGTCTCAACCGGCCTCCTCGGCTTTTCCGTCTCCATTGGAAGCATTGTAATTGCGGACGGTTTCTACGACGGCCCGCACAGTTTCCGACGGTAGCCCCCCTTCCATGACAAATTGAAAGGCTAACGAGCCAGAGGCTGCTGCTGCCATCATGGCCTTGACAGATTTGCACGTCTCCTCTGGCGGGTTACGCGCCCAGCCTACCGAATCGGGAACGATGTAGAAACCAATATCGGGCATCAGGCGGCGCGCCTCGGCTAGATCGGTCACATCGCCCAAGTGTGCTTCCAGAAGATAGGGCAGTTCGCTGAGAGGCTTGAGAATGTGGGTGGAGCGGCCACAACTATGCAATAGGATTCTGGCGTTGTATCCTGCAGCGATTTCTATAATCGCCGGCATTTCCCACTGTCTCCACACCGGCTCTGATACTAAGCTAGAAAAACAAGCGCCGAAGAAAATCACGTCAGTCTTGTGGCCGGCAGTTTCGATCAGCAGATCGCATATCTGGCAGTAGGTGTCCCGTATCACCGCGAACAAGCGCTGCACCAACTGCGGTTGATCTACCATGTCCAGGAAAAGCCGGTCACCGCGCAGTTTGTAAGCCGTTGTTAGCGGTGAGTGCATCGTTAGCCCACGCAGGCGAGGCGAATGCACCGCCTGAGAGTCAAATCCGGGGATTGATACGCGATTAAGACCGTACTTCGCCACCAGACCAGCATACTGATCGAGGTACTGGCTCATCGGCCAGGTGTTCGATACATCGGGGACGCGCAATTGGTCGGCGTCGGTCACCCAGGCTAGTGGATTGGGTGTGCAGTCGGGGTGGAAATTGTCATAGTAGGCAATCTGGCTACCGAACAGAGCCGCCATGATGACAAAAGCCTGGCCCACGCCGACGATGTAGCCCGGCTCGGCGGCATAATTGGGCGCATATTCCGGCCAATACCGGCCGAAATAGTCGAATAGTTTTTGGTTGATGATGATATCCTGCTGATGACGATATTCCGGGTCGTTGAAGTAACGCTCGTTGAACCTGACCTGTGTCTGCTCATGGACGAATTCAAGACACAAATAGGGATAGATGGATACTGCCATAGCAACCTTCTTCGCACGCTATAGTTTCTTGCCAGGATTGAAGGACAATTCGCGCCTCCGCTCGACGTAGTACAGATAGGTCTCAAAAGAAATATCGTAGGGTACAAAATGATCGACACTCGGAATGTAAGCGCCTTCTTTCAGTAGCGGTTGGATGAGGCGGAGTTCGGCGTCAACCCCTTCGCGTCCCCTGGCGATGATCCGTTTGTCCAGCCCTCCGTGAAGCCGGCAGTGTGGATACCGGCGGCGAAATTCCAGCGGATCGCAATTGGCAGCAATCTCACATGGATGCACACCATCCACGCCAGCTTCCAGCCAGATTGGTAGCAAAGAGCGTACGTCGCCATCGCAGTCAACCATGATTAGTTCCACGCCCCCGGCGCGGAAAAAGGAAATCAGTTCTTCATAGGCAGGCAGCATAAACTCCCGAACCATTCGGGGTGAGATCATCGGACCCGCTTTGTAGGCCATGTCTTCCCAGATTTGCACGAAATTGAGCTGCCCGGTCGCCAGCAGGCGCGCGAACAAATCTTTCGCAAACTGCACTCGGTCGGCAATCATCCGCCGAATAAGCTGTGGTTGATCACAAAAGGCCATGCACAGGTTCTCAAACCCCATCAGCTCGCGTGGAAAACCGAAAAAGCTCTGAAAGCTACTGATGTCTGCATAATTACCTAAACTTCGTAACCTGCGTCTTTGATGAACAACTGGATCAAATCATATTTGCGCTGTAATCGTTTCTTTGCCTTCAGTAAGAGCGCATCCAGCTCAGAAAGGTGATCGCATGCAATATTGGCCAGATCAGCCACTTTCAGATAGCTCCAGACCCACTCGGTTGGATTTAGTTCAGGAGCATAACCAGGGAGCCGCTCCAGATGAATGCGTTTCGCAGCTCCAGCAGAAAGGTAGTCTTTGATGGCCTGCGAGCGATGGGTCGGACTACCGTCCCAAATCAACAGGAGCAAGCCCGGGATCAAGCGCTGGATTTGTTTCAGAAAGGCGACCACTTCACGGCTGGTGATGGAATGAGCATAGGTTTTGAGGAACAGCCTACCCTGTGGGGTCACTGCGCCGATTGTCGAGAGATGATCGTAGGACAGGTATTCTTTCAAGATCGGTGTGCATCCACGAGGCGCATAGGTACGTACTACCATCGGCAGCAAGTAGAACCCCGATTCGTCTATGAAGACAATGGTTCGCTTTTCTTGGCTCGCCTTTTTTTCAGCTCTAGCCAGCGTTCTTCCTTCCAGCGGCGGATTTCTGCTTCTTTGCGCTGCTTGGCTCGCCGAATGGGCTTTTGCGGTGTCCAACCCAGTTCCTTCAGGATGCGACTGACATGGGCCGGGTGGTACTTCACGCCCAACTCGCGTTCGATGACCTTCGCCACCCGTGGGCAAGTCCACAAATCACCCTTGAAACCAAAGCTCTCAGCCCCACGTTCCAATAGGGCCGGAATGCGTTGCCGTCCTTCGGTACTCAAGCGCCGAGGCGAGCCTGTAGACTTCCGTGCTTTGAGCGCCTCTTCACCTCCTTCTCTCGCACTTTTGATCCATTGGCTGACGGCCCCTTTGGTAACTCCCAGAGCTTCTGCGATTTGTTTCTGCGGCCAGCCCCCCTGGTACAGCACCCAGGCTCGCTTGCGCCGTTCTTCTTTCCAACCTTTCGCTTCTCTCTTGGCCATGTGGCCTATCAAACCACAGTTTAGTTTATTACGCAAGGATCAATAATGCCGATGATTTCGCCGCGTTCGTTACGCCAGCGCAGTTCATCGTCGAAATCAACCGGGTAGCGTCTGGCATCCTTGCCATTCAGACGCGGCAGCAGTTTGTCGTAGTCTGCCTCATTCTCAACCGGGAAACGGATGTACTGGGGAATGGTTTGCTGATGTTTGCGCTGGCGACAGACCACGCCCATGGGGTCAGAAATCACCTGATCGGTTTCGGTTTCTTCCAGCACTTTCAGCTCAAAGGGTGGGTATATCTGCTCGTGAATCGGCAGCCAGTTACAGTTCCAACTGCGGTCGAGATTGAGGTAGTCTTCCAGATTCCGGAGGTCGCGTACCCATCGGGGTAGCCCTTCGGCATGCCACCGCTCCAAGGTATCATCGAGCACACCCATTTCCATCAAGGGAATACGGTCAACCGGTTCAAAACGCATGTAGCGTAAGTATCGTTCTCGCAGATTCATGGCTCATACTCCAGGGCGAACATGGCAAAGGTTTCGAGCCTGGTCACTGTAAATTCCAGCCAACCAAATCTCTCCCGTCAATTCATCGTTCTACCTCCATACGAAGCATACTGGTGAGTTCCTTAATTCTATGTTCCTTTCCCTTTAAATGCACCGGATCCTTAAAAAATATCTCCAGAATACAATCCCGTGCAATAGACATATTCGTCCTTACATATTCTCTTATTCTTCCGAAATCTTCCTCATACAGAATGACCGATGGGTTGGGCTTCCACGAAAATATATATTTCCTGCCAAGCTTTTCAGCTGCCACCCTTGTATCACACCATGGGCTGACAGAGACCCGCCTCAGCCTGGAAACTTTTTTTACCACATCAATTTTATGGGTATAGGGCTCGCAGCATCCATATGAATTGATTCCGAAAAGCTCCAGTACTCGGTTCTGGTATTGGATCCCGAACTCATAATGCATCTGCGGAGACACTTCGGAATATTCCTGTGCTACGCCAAACCCCCATAGATCAGAAAGCCGTATATCCTTGCCATCCTTATTCAGTGGAAGCTCGTCGGTATAACTGTTTCCGCCGGAATCCACATAATGTCCCCATGTATTTGGTCTTAGGTATCCATTGTCCTCGATCTGTTTGAATAGTCCCAGGTAGCCTTCGGTGATTATTTCCAGAATTTCATGCAAAAATTTCGGTGCATCATACATATCCAGCATCATCTGTTGTATTCCGCGCATTGCAGCGAGGATCCCCGGATGATTGACTTGCATGCTGGTTGTAAGAATGGTTTTTACTTCGAAAATATCTCCAAAAACATCGGTGACCCCATCAACTCTTTGCCTGGTCTTTTTTTCATGCTTTTCATCGATCTCCAGTCTGGGTTTCCGGAGTTTTTTTACATCGGAATATTCCTTAAGGGGAGGATCCCATTTATACGCCCCTGTATCTTGTACCAATTGGTATTGCACTTCAAGGCCGTAATTCCCATCGATGATTGTATGATCTGCAGTAACGTAAATTTCCGGTTCAATCACGAAATCGTCATCTATTTCCTGATCTCTGTAGATCAGATGCTTCAAATACCACTCGTAATTCCTCCAAAAAGGTGCCTGAAGTTGCAGTTGTTCAGGTCCCAACAAGTCAATCCAGCCATCCTCCGGATAGATAACATACATAGGTCTTACATGTTCCAGTTTATTATGTCTTATCCATAAATCCCTGTTCACTCCCTGCCTGGGTTTTTGGGAGATTTCCTTCACCCTTTGGGCAAGTCCTCGAAGATACATTCTGTCCTGGGCAGTTATCGGTTCGGCATCGGCAGAGGCGCCAAAATTCATGATATACCCGCCAGTAGGATGCATATAAGTACCACTCATATTAAAACCTCTATCTATATGTGAACTGATTATTCAAATCCAATCGCGTACATGGCGAAGGTGATAGATCTTTTCACCAAAAATCAACCATATCTAAACCGTCAACAGTTTAAAAACTTATTGGTTCTCTCATGGGCAGGAAATAAACGCCTTATACTTTCCGGCCACCTTTTTTTACCATGACAGTAAAGTCCGGAACAGGCATATTCGGCATTTCAGCTGGAAACTGAGGAAATTCAGGATCAGCCTGTTTCCCTGATCGAAGCTGATGATTTCTACCTGCCCGGGTGCATCGGTATCGACTGAAAGATGTCTTCGGCAAGAAACCTGATTAAATCTGCAAAAGGCTGGTCATGCGCTTCCATATTCGCGAAAGCTGCAGTGGAATAAACTACCTTACCCTTCCCATACCGGTTCATTATAATGGAAGGATTTCCGGTAACAATTCCTGGAAGGTTGCTTTGGATGGAAGCAAAAGGTCTTGGAATAGAAGTAACCGTATACGGTAAAGCCGTATTCCCCAACACCTCCGTACCTCCATCCGCTTCTATAACGGTTTATGTGTCATAGCAGGAAAACGGGTATATTTCATTGTAATATTCCGGGAACAGCTCCCTGGCTTTTCCTGCCGGTGCAATATATGTCATGTTTTCTTCCGTCAAAGATTTATATTGCACCCCGAAAACATTTTGGCTTCGGCGATAGGCTGTTCGAATTGAAAAACCGCCGTCGGTTGCATCTGCTGCCGTTTCCGGTTGCACTCACTGTCAACGACCCCGGCCAACTAATCAATGAGCGTTTTATCGTTGCCAAACTCCGGGCAGGCATATGATTTTCTCCGCATATGCAATCAAGTCGTTAGAGGTAATCCAGGGCGAACATGGCGAATGTTTGTAGTCGGGGTGCAGTAAAACATGCGCAACCAGACTTGACCTCATAAGCCCTTGGTTGAACCCGATCGAAATGCTCTGGTGTCATTTCCGTCGAGAAGTGATGCATTGCCTTTGAGACGGTTAAGGAGCTAATCGAAGCTTCTTATGATTTCTTCCGCCGATTCAATCAATGCCCTGAGAAAGTCTTATCCATCATCGGGGCACATTCATCATTACTTTTGTGATTGTACTTATACCTCAGCTACCTAATCCCCTATATTAATTTTGGCATTGGCCGTGAAGGTTTACATTGAGTATTTCACAAATTATAGTATAAACTGAGAAAGGGCATATCCTCGGTAGCACTCCACTGAACCGTGGAGGTTGAAAAAATGAGGATCCTGTGGCACTCTTATGGTCACGACACCAGGAGGCCACATGGACCCTCGCGACCAA
>Ga0315289_10002043_pt1 | contig 31242 bp, 32 predicted proteins | sample YL17G11_40_MG_FD_203452 | JGI IMG/M metagenome (GOLD analysis project Ga0315289, IMG submission 203452) | Sediment microbial communities from Yellowstone Lake, YNP, Wyoming, USA - YL17G11_40 | ecosystem: Environmental > Aquatic > Freshwater > Lake > Sediment | place: USA: Wyoming | collected... | reverse complement strand
GGTTTTTTTGAAATATAGAGCTAAATAGGTTTTAGCAACAATATATGGCAATTCTTCTATGTCCACTCCGCGGATATTTTCCAAAGCGACTCCGCGTTCAACGGCAGCCGCTAAAAAACCACCACTTCCGCATTCAAAATCCAATACTCTTGTTTCCGAACTAAAACCTCCCGTCAAATCAACCATAAAAGCGATCACACATTGTTCCGTAAGATATTGATTGAAGCCGCCTCCCTGAAAAGAACGCAGAATTGCCCTACGAAATTCTCGAGCGGATTCTACGCCGAGTGAAGCCGTTAAATCAAAACGGTCAAACAAATCACGTACTGCTTTTTGTCTTTGTATAGTCAAGCCAGTATACGGTTGCTGGCCGGCGAACTTGTCGCCATACGCTAAAAAATTGAGAATCTGTAATGAAACCTTTTTGATAATTTCGGCCGTTATTCTCTGCTCCTTGGCATCAGTTTTAAAAATCGCCACTAATTCGTCAAAAAAATCTGCCTTGAATCCTCTGGCGTCCAATATACGTGGTTTATATTCTTCGTTTAATCCGTAATATTCGAGGAGTTTATTAAAAAGCAAAATTTTAACTTCTTCCGTCAAAAAATCCGGAATGGGTTTTGAATAATCAATAGCCCATTTGTAAAATTTTATCTCTTTACCAACCGTAATTGCTAAAAACTTTGGTGGCATGCCTGAGGGAGCAAATTCTTTGTGATCAACTGGAAAATTACGCAAATAATCAAGAGCTTGTTTTAATGCAGCCTCATAGGATTTATGTTCGCGCTTTGCCTCTACAAGTAGCACTGGCTCACCGTTATGATAATAAACAATGTCTATGGTTGAGCCGGAACGCGCACCGCTCGGCCGGAAAATCGGCACATCGTTTATTTTTACTCGCGAAGAGTCGTGGATTGGATAACCAAAACCACTTGCCAGAAGTGGCAAAACCTCATTTGCGATATATGAATTTTCTGATTGCTCTTTTGGCATAAATTAAATTACATCTTTCTGCTCGCCACGGATGACGGCTTCCGTCTTTGTAATTAAATCTTTTAGCATTTTTTCGGCTATCTCTATATTTTTCTTGTATCCAGCTTCATCGTCGGTTTTCTTCGCATCCATTGCTTTGTCGTGATATGATGACATCTTTTTGTATTCAGATTCAATGTTTTCCTGAACTAAATCTGGAATTATAGGAATTTTTATCTCAGCAATACTATCTTGGGTAAATTCTGTCTGTCCCGAAACTCCATTTTCATATCTCTTAATTTGCGACTGACCAAAATCAGTTTTTAAAAACACTTCAATAAAAAATGGATTAACCTTTTTAAGCCCGAGCGTATTTATATGCCCAGTAATACCAATTTTTTCGCCTTTTGGATTACCAAGAAATATCGCACTTTTTCCGATACTTCCTGCACCGCTTCTCACTATTAAGATATCCCCATAATTAGGTTTGGCACTAGCAATCCTTTGATAATGAGATTCTATTATTTGCTTTAGTGCAGAATAATTAATCCCTGTAAAATTAATGTCGACTACACTTACCATAGGGATTCCTTTCTGGACATATCTATCACCCTTTTTCGACCTCAATCCATCACCCTGATTACATCTTGTTAAAAAATTTCCTAATTTATCTATTTTGTATTTTTTCCCAATTTCGATGAGGTGTTTTTCATATTTCGGATCCCAATATTCTACATCCCATCTGCTTGATGGTTCTGCATTCATTAAGTCTCTAATTGTCTTATCTGTTCGTACCATAATCGTATCCCTGCCGGTTTGATCTTTGGTTGTTTGAGCGATTTTTTGATTTCCCATAGTTCTATTTATAAAAATTTATATAATCTTTTTCAATTTTTTGAAAATCGTCTTTAGAAATTTTCTCCGCCGTAGCAAGAAACACCGGATGATCAAGCAACGGCTTTTCACCTTCCGCTAGTTTCTTCAAGAATAGAACACTCGTTTTGGCACTTGTACCAGCTTGCTTAAATGTCTCACGTGGGAGCGAAATAATAGCCTCTACTTTAGTTTTATCAGCAATAAAATCGCGAACATAGTGAGTATTGGAATTACTTAGAATTCCGTCTGGGATAATAACTGCGATCCAGCCACCCGGCTTCACAAGCTGAATAAAACGCTCTACAAAAAGAATTTCAATTGGAATGCCATCTGCCCTGTTAGCAATATCAGTAAGTGGAAGTTGTGGCGATGTCACATAATAAGACATAGGCAAAGAAATTATGGTCTGATTATTTTGAGTTACAACTGCTTTTTTATTCTTCGCCGGAATAATTTCATATTTTGCTAACGCATGCAAAAGTTCTATAGCTTGCGGTGTAGCCTTGCTCTTAAGATCTACTCCTATACCACCATATGGTGGGTTACCAACCGCCACGTCAAATTCCTTAAGTCCACCAGTTTTGTAGCGCAGAATTTTATCTTCAAGCGGCAACAAGCCATTTTGGTGAAAAAAATGATTTTCCAAATCAGCCCTTGAACCGAAGGATGTAAGCAGATTAATTTCTTCCCATTTTTTAGTAACTGTTTCATCTATATCTATGCCGAATATATAATTTGGTTTAGTAAAGTTATTTTCAAGCGCACCTTTCAAGAACACACCTTCGCCAACCGCCGGATCAATTACCGATGGGTAATGAGGTTTCGGTTCGCGCGACTGCCAACGTTTACTTTCTTTGTCTTCTTTTTCTTTCCAGATATTTAAAACATCAAAAACAAAATTTACTACTTCCGACGGGGTGTAGAAAATTCCCAAATCCTGTTTTTTTCGTTTTTCTTGATGTTTTTCCATAATTAATGAATTTCAAAATGAGTAACAGCTATCATTTCTTCTTCAATTCTCAGATCAAGCTTTCTGTCTAACCCTTCAAGTTCTTTTTGCCGAGACGTCTCCGCCTCTTGTCTTAGTCTTAACTGTTCAAGACGAAGTTTGCCTAAAGCAATATCAATATCCCTTGCTCTCTTTTGTAGTTTGCGTCTCTCTTCTAAATCCGCGGAATTATCACGTTTGCGGTTAGCATCGCTTTTTTCTTCTTCGAGTTTCTTCATTCTTTCTTCCACCCTTAGCGCATAATCGTCATAATAACGGTTGATACGGTCGGTCTCGCGGTCAAATAGTCGCTCGTTCCGTCTTTGATACTTGTCCACTACCGGCTTTTTCCATTCTGCCCATTCCGCAAAAAGAACTTCTTTTTTTATCGGTACAGAATCAATTGTTTTTTGACTACCTTGCGTCGCTACCGAGAGAAGATCATTTATTGCCAAATAGTCCAAACTTTGGTAATCACCATTGATGTTGAGAAAACCGAAGGGCACAATTAATTCTTCGTTCTCTACGCCCGAAACCTTTAGTTTCCATAAAAATATAAAACCTTCTTTATTATCGCTATTTTTTAATTGAGCAATCTGTTTGCCATGTTTGCTCAATTCAAAAATAAGTGACGGTACTGGTTTTGTTTGAATACTCAATGCCTCTTCAATAACTTTCTTTACAGCCGGATGATCTTTGTGCGCGCGAGAAATCTTGCCGATTTCTTCATCTTTAAGCTCTCTAAATGCTATTGGAAGATCGTAACCGTCCACCACATAAACTGCATCATCGTCAGTTTTTTTAATATGGCTACCAAGAACTAAAGTGCATAGTCGCAAGAGATCGCTATCAAAATCTGAAATGACCTGTTTTGTTTCCAAATCCGTCTGCTTGAAAAGTGCGGCTACGGCTTGGTCGGCATTTTCTAAAAGCAATTTGCGATATTCAAGAGTAGCGGTAGAAATAACCTCTTGATACTTTTGCTGTAATTCGGCAAAGGCTTTATCGTACTGTTCTGGTGTTTTGCAATTCTGATAAATCTCCAAAATTCTCTTTTCAAAATCTAAGCCAGACTCAAGTGCGCCTAAAATTTCATCCGAACTACCAAAAAGCCCGTCAAATAAATTTAGCTTTTCCTGCAAAAGCTCCAGTACTCGCCGGTCGGCGTAATTTTTAGTATTTAGAAAATTGGCAACAATAACTTCATACTTTTGGCCGTAACGATGACAACGTCCGATACGCTGTTCCACTCTTTGTGGATTCCACGGTAGATCATAGTTAATAACAATATTCGCGAATTGAAGGTTTAACCCTTCCGCGCCCGCTTCCGTGGTTAGCAAAACTTCCGTGTTATGTTTAAAATCATAAATTAGTGCTTGCCGTATATTAGCAGAAAACGAACCGACGGACGCCGCATCTGGAAATTCCTTTCTCCACGCCTCAAACGCACGGCGCGCATCCGGCGAATTGTTTAAGCCATTAAATTGAGTAAAACTGATTCCTGCGTCGCGCAAAAGTCCGGATAAATATTCTTGGGTACGAGTAGATTCCGTAAAAACAACTGCCTTTTGCGGCCAGCCGTTCTTTTTGGCTTGAACGAAAAGCTTTTTTAAAGCGCTGATCAATTCTTCGCCTTTTGTATTTTTCTTTATTTTTGTTGCCAGAGCATAATACCCCTCTAACTCTTTGATCTCTTTTTGAATATCCGTATCGCTAAATTTTTGACCCACTCTCTGCTTCACTTTCTTTACTTTCTGCTCAATGCCTTCCAGTTCTGCCTCTTCAGATTCTTCTTCTAAACCCTCGTCCTCCACATTTTCCGGATTTGCTGCTTCTTGTTTATTTTTCTCTTGCTGCCTTAATTCTAATTCTTGCTTTAAGTTTTCAATAAGTTTTTTAAGCGTTGCGGAAATAGCAAATGAAGAACTTGCAAGTAATTTTCTATAAACCAAAACCATAAGGTTTCTTTGGGTGGTGATAATCGCCGCCACTTCTGGTCTTTGTAAGTATGCCGATACTTTTTCATACAACTCAACCTCTTCGTCTGTAGGAGTAAAATCAAATATCTTGGAAACTCTATTTCTAAACGGGACATATTCTACAACTTGTTTGCGGAGAGTCCGGGTAATAACGCCGGAAATGGACAACGGATCGTTTTTTTCTTCGCCCCTTATTAAATTACGTAATTCCTCAAGACGTGCTTTTGCGATTTCCGGATTCTGTCTGATAGGATCAGCAAAACGAGTTTTGAAACTATAAGGCGTACCAAGTAATTTATCGTCTATAAAACTTACTATTCCATATAACTCTTCTATATTGTTTTGTAATGGCGTAGCTGTAAGAAGGACTTTTGGCTTGTCTTTGATCGCCTCCCGAATTTCATATGCCATCTTGGAAGCGTCGCGCCCTTTATACACCCGCCTAAAGCGATGGGCTTCATCAATAATCACCACGCCCCATGGTTGTTTTTCTATCAACGGTAAATGAGTGTAAGCAAATTGAAAGGAAATAATAAAAATGTTGTCGTAAGTAAGTGGCGTCTTTTCACCACTATTTACTCTCTCTAAATAAGATGGACCGTCCCATACTTCCGACTCCAGACCGAATTTTGTAAGTAACTCATCTTGCCATTGTTTCCGCAGCGAAGCCGGACAAATTATCAAGATTTTTCTTTTATTTTCCGCCCACAGTTGTGCAATTATAATTCCGGCCTCAATAGTTTTTCCAAGACCGACTTCATCGGCGAGTATCGCCCCGCGCGAAAGGGGGCTATTAAAAGCATATAGTGCGGCGTGAATTTGATGTGGGTTAAGATCAATTGTAGATTTAGCTAGTACAGAAGAAAGGCGCGCAAGATTGCCACCTGTTTTTTGGGAAATTATCTTTTCAGCTAAATATTTTTTGATAAAAGCAGACATATTATTTCTCCGAAAGTACTTTTAAAATATCCTCTTTTTTATAACGCCTGTCACCACGTTTCCCGAACCGAATAGCTTTTAGAATACCTTGGTTGTCCCAGTTCCTAAGGGTATTAGGGTGACAATTTAAAATCTCACACGCTTGTTTTAACGTAAGGATATCAGGCAATTTATCAAATTTACTTCTTGTTTGATTCATTATATATAACTTAACATAAGTTAATAACGATGTAAAGCGCAACCGAGCAAGAAAGTAAGAAAAAAGCGCGTTCTGTACCGCGCTTTTCTTTATCATCAAGGAAATGTTATTTATTTTTCTATGGTTACCGTTAGCGGATATTGCCCCCAATTATTAGATGCTAATTTACCGTCTGTTGTAATACGAAAGATGCAGTCATTAATTTTTAAAGTACTTATATCTTCACAAATACATTCTCCGGAATTATTAAAAATACATTTAACCTCATTATTTATTAAGCTACTCGGATCAATTCCTTCTTTACTGCATGCCACTTCCCCCTCCTGAAGAAAAGAAGCTCTTAATCGCTGTCTGACAATATCAATTGAAGATTCTTCTCCCGGAAGAAGTGCCTTTTTTAATTTAGTTTCACTTGTAAATTCTGCAAGATGTTTTCTTCCTTTTGAATCAGTAATAGTACAGCTGTCTGTACCTAAGTTTGTAATAAAGGGGGTTACGCTTAGATTCTTGAGTTTAATTTTTAGACTTACTTCGTTCGCATTAATACTCGGCACAGATTCTAGGATTATACTGTAAAATCCATCACCGGAAACCTCTGTCGGCCCTTCTGGTTCAATAGCATCGTTTTGCAGTTCCTGCTGTTTTTCTTCTTTTCCGGCCCGATAGTTTTGATATTGTTTAAAACTAAAATAACCAGCGCCACCAACAGCTAAGAGTCCTACAATAATTGCAATGAGTATTGGTATTTGGATAAAACCTTTTTGATTTATTTTTGGATCATTATTCGCCATATATTTCTATCTAAAGCTATTGAGACAATTAAAATAAAGAGACTTAACATCTTTGAAATCAGCGTGAGGGTCAATTTGCTTTATACACTCTCTGTAAGGTTTATCGTTTTGATACGGCCTTAAAAAGAAATAGTAAAAAATAGAAAAGCCCATCATTAATAAAACGATGGCGCTTATAGCCTTAAACCAATTATTGCTGAGCCAATTTTTAATTTTTCCCGCCATATTCAGATTACCTTAATTAATTATTTTGGCGGAAAACATAAAGCTCGCCGCCAGCGATGATCTTGCGATCACCCTACACCCTTTCAGGTATAGACCTTCGCAGATGCTCTGACGACGAGCTTAATATCTGCGAAGGTTTTTGCACCATGCCTGTTGAAAAACCAACAAGTTTAGGCGACTATATTAAATTATATTTAAATTTTACTCCTTTTTGACGCTTTCGTCCACCGTACCCTAGCTCAACCACCAGAATTGTAAAGCGAGTTACCAACAGGGCTTGTTGACACGGGCCCGATCGTGCTATAATGCAATTGTCAGAACATTAAAAACAGGGTCGAGATCTTACAACTTTCGAGACTTCTATAAGTAGCCTTCTGTCGTATAATTCAGTACCTACCGCCACGTGAGTGGATGTACTCACAAGAGATAGATTCAGCTAACAGAAGAGATGTAACATTCTTGGGCATGGGATCGCCCGTAAAAATCCGGAAGTTAAATCGCTAAACATCGCACAATTGTGCGTTCTTATATGTTTGTGGTTTAACTTCCGTATTTTTTTACTCAAACCATAGGGGAACGCACAACGCGTTCCCTTATTTTTTGTTTTACCGATTGGTGCGGTTCTTTATGCCGCGGTCGATATCGATCGAGATAGACGAAATTAATAATTAATACAATCGCCGAAAATAGTTATGACAAATAATAATTTAAAAATCGTTTATGTTCCGATAAATCAGCTTCGTCCATCGGAATACAACCCGCGTAAGTGGAACAAAGAAGCAATAAAACATCTTAAGGCCAGCATCAAAAAATACGGCTTTGTTGATCCAATTATTGCAAATTTTTCACCGGAACGCAGAGGAGTTGTGATCGGCGGACACTTCCGTTTGTCGATCGCGAAAGAAATCGGGATTACTGAAGTGCCGGTCGTTTATCTTAATATTTCCGACATCGAAAAGGAGAAGGAGTTAAACCTAAGATTAAATAAAAATACAGGGGAATTTGATTGGGATCTACTAACAAACTTCAAGGAATCATTTCTGGCAGATATCGGTTTCTCTTCGGAAGAGCTGGATGACATATTCGCGGTTGATGATGTGCCGGAAGAGTTTGATTTAGCGAAAGAGCTGGCAAAACTGGACATCAAGAACATCACAGTTAAAAACGGCGACGTATATCAGCTGGGAACGCATCGCCTTATGTGTGGCGATTCAACTGTTGAGGATGATATTTTTAAGCTGATGAAAGATGAAAAAGCTAATATGTGCCTAACCGACAGCCCTTATATTCTTGATTATCTGCATACTAAATATAAAGGCAAAGGGGCAGGATTCGGATTTAAAAGGAACAGAAAATATCTTGAAACCGATTTTCTACCACCAGATTTTACCGAAAAGTGGATGGCAAATATGCATAAAGTACAAAAAGATGATTTCAGTATTATTGCTTTCGAGAATTGGAAGAATATTAGAATTTTCTGGAACGAAATGGAGAAATACTGGAAGATAAGGAACATGATTGTCTGGCATGTCCCAACGCGAGTTCAAGGATTCGCAGCAAAATACAGATTCTTTAACAAGCATGACATTGCCATGGTCGGGACATCCGGACGGCAAAACCTAAACTTTAAATCCGAAGAAGATCTTCTCCAAAACGAATATGAAACGGCGCTTTATGCAACTTCTGGTAAACCTCACTGGGAAAATTATGAGAAAGGAAAGAAAATCTGTCCTACTGACTTTTTGGAATATAGAGCCGCGGATGAAAAAAGTTCCGGACAAGGGGTAGTTTTTGGGACTAAGCCAGTCGAGATTCTTATCCCGTATATTAAGGTCTTAACCAAACGTGGCGACTTAATTGTCGAGCCGTTTGGCGGGTCGGGAAGCACTTTGATTGCGGCCGAAAAAATGAAACGACGATGTTTCATGATGGAAAAATCTCCAGTGTATACAGAGGTAATCAAGCGTCGCTGGGAAAAATTAACTGGTCAAAAGCCAAAGAAAATACTATGAACAATTCAAAAAAACGCAAAACAATAAAAATGCGGCAGGTAAAAGAAAAAGAAATTTTGCTTGAACAGCTGAAGAAATATCCGATTCAGCTGTTGGCCTGCGAAAAAGCGGGCATAGGAAAGGCAACATATTATCGCTGGAGAAATGAGGACCCAGAATTCGCCAAAGCAGTCGAAGAAGCCATGGCTGAAGGCGATGAATTCTTTAATGATATGAGCGAACATCAATTGTTGTCGCTGGTAAAAGAAAAATTCTGGCCGGCCATTCATTATCGGCTGGAAAAACGTCATCCGAAATACAACAAAACAAAGGTCGAAATCAGTTTACCGTTAGACGTTGAGTTTAATCATAATCAGAAACAATAAACCTATGGTAAAACTTTCAAGCATATACAGATCGCGAAATTGGGCAATCCCATTTCACGAGACTGACAAGCGCTGGATGGTGCTTGTGGTTCATCGCCGTGCCGGAAAGACGACTGCGGCCCTGAATTACTTGATATACAGCGCACTGAATAAACCCGGGACAAAGTATGCGTATATCGCGCCGACCTACAAAATGGCCAAAAGCGTTGCCTGGGGTATTCTGAAAAAATACACAAAGTTCCCGGATGTGGTATGCAAGGAATCTGAACTGTCAGTAAATTTTCCGGGCGGATCAAAGATAACGCTGTACGGTGCAGAAAATCCGGATCGACTGAGAGGTATCGGGTTAAGCGGTGTCGTATTTGATGAATACGGCATGCAGCCTAACAATATTTTTACGGAAGTAATTCGCCCAACCCTTCTAGAAAATGGTGGATACGGAATCTGGATTGGAACGCCAAAAGGCAGAAACGAATTTTATCTGCTGTACGAAACCCGCAAAAACGACAGCGAATGGTTTACCTGCCACCTTACGGTGGATGATACCGGCGCCATCGGCGAAAAAGAAATAGAAAGCTCAAAAAAAACAATGTCGCATGAGGAATTTATGCAGGAACTCTACTGTTCATTTAATTCTTCTGCAAAAGGCGCAGTCTATGCACCAGAGCTTACGAGAGCAAAAAATGACAACCGGATAAGCGCTGTTCCATGGCAACGCGAATGCAAGGTACACACAGTTTGGGATATTGGAGTCGGACCGGCAATGGCTATCGGATTTTATCAGCGCGTTGGCGCAAGAATACACATGATTGATTACTGGCAGGGAACCGAGAATGACGGAATTGATCAGGCGGTTCTTGCTGTAAAACGGAAAGAATACAACTATGGAACGCATTTCGCGCCGCACGATATAAAAATGCGGGAGACTAGTACCGGAAAGGAGAGAATTGATTACGCGAAAGATCTTGGACTGTCGTTTAGTGTTATTGACCAGAAAATCGGCGTGGACGACGGAATTCAAATGGGCAAATTTATGTTTGACAGACTAATGATTGATAAGGAAAAATGCGCGCTGTGGGTTGATGCAATTTCAGAATACAAACGAGAATGGGATGAAAAAAAGAATATATTTAAAGAAGTGCCTTATCATAATTGGACTTCTCATGCCGCCGATGTTCAACGTTATGCAGCTCTCGTTGAGGGAAAAATGGATAATGACTACGGCTATTATGACAATTCGGGGCCTTACGAGGAACCGGACTACGATCCGTACTATAAAGTAGGAGAATTATAGGATTTTCGCAAAAATTAGTTATCAACAGTTTGCCGACTAGGCAGTCTGGACGCCCCGCCGGGTCTGCGTCATTCATTGAGTTGTATGGAATACGCAAACACCCAAGGGGTTAATGGGGTTTTAACCCAAAATCAGCAGATCCCACCAAAGGTCAAATACTGCCTTTACGCGAGGAAATCAAGCGAATCCGAGGAACGGCAGGTGCTTTCCATTGACTCGCAAGTCAAAGAAATGATCCAGCTGGCCGAGAGAGAAGGGCTGGATATTTTGGAAATTAAGCGTGAAAGTCATTCCGCTAAAACAACCGGTCAACGGCCGATTTTTAATGAACTACTGGAAGATATCCGTCAGGGAAAATTCACTGGCATTCTTACCTGGGCGCCTGATCGTATCAGCAGAAACGCAGGCGATCTTGGTGCAATTGTTGATTTGATGGACGAAAAACTTCTTCTCGATATCAGAACCTATGGTCAGCGATTCAGCAATAATCCGAATGAAAAATTTCTGCTGATGATTTTGGGATCGCAGGCAAAACTTGAGAATGATAATCGAGGTATAAATGTAAAACGCGGACTTCGGACAAGGGTTGAAATGGGATTATGGCCGGGCATGGCGCCATTGGGATATTTGAATCAGAAAAATATGGATAAAAAGTGCCAAGTTATTGTCGATCCTGAAAGAGCACCGATTGTAAAACAGATGTTTGAAAAAGTAGCTTTAGAGAGATGGAGCGGCAGAAAAATATTCCACTGGCTGAAATTCGAACTGAACTTTAAAACGAGAGGAAACAAATCGCTGACTCTAAGTGGAATTTACCGCTCTTTAGATAGCCCGTTTTATTATGGAATGTTTGAATATCCCAAAAACAGCGGCAACTGGTATCAGGGTAAACACAAACCGATTATTGATCAAGAACTCTTTGAAAAAGCAAAGGAACAGCTGGAGCGCGAACATCGAGTGAGAAAAACCAAAGAGTTCGCCTTTACGAAACTGATGACTTGCGGATACTGCGGCTCAGGAGTAAGCGGAGAGGAAAAATACAAAAATCTAAAAGACGGAACCATGGCCAGGTATATTTATTACGGCTGTACGCGCGGCAAAGATAAATACTGCAAAAATATCTACATCAGAGAAGAAGAATTAATCAAAGAACTCTTAAAGATTATTGATCAGGTAGAAATAGATAAACTTGGAATGAGATTTAAATTAGAGGCAGAAGTTGAACGCTATAATAAATTCCAGGAATCCGTACTCGGCACGGAACCGAATAAAAACGTGCCGGTAAAGAAAATTGAGGTAAGGACGTACGCCAAATATGTTTTGCAGGAAGGAAGCATCACAGAGAAAAGAGAACTGCTCGCATTACTGCAAAGCAAGTTGATTTATAAAGATAAAACAATCACGCTGGTATCATAAAAAAAACAGATCTCATTAGCTCAGTCTGTTCATCGCGAATTTATAGAAATTTAGAATGATCATTCTAAAAAACCGTGCTTATTCAATACAGCAGTCAATGGCTTTTCTAACTAATTCTCCAAGCTTGCCTATAAACCCCTTTTTCTCTTTGTCATGTTTATTTAAAGCATTATCGTCAATCTTCTTAATATCGTCTGTCTTTATTAACTTCATATTCAATCCCCAAAAAAGCGAGTAAAGATTATATGCTTTTCCGAAAAGATCATAGGCTTCGTCTTTTTTACCCATTCCCAACTGTTTTGTGCCGACTTCCATTAATCGCATTGAAGCGGCAAGCAAGTGTTTAGAAATACACCAGACTTCGCCTTCATATTCTTTGATGATTTTTTTAAGCAATTCTTTGCGCATTGAACGAGCTTCGTTTAGTAAATCATAATACTCCTTCTTTCCTGTTTTTGCTCCAGTAAAAAAGAAGTGCTCTTCAATACTCACCAGATTCATTATGGCAATGCTCAAATCCTGATCGGAAGACAAATCCATCTTGTCCTGCTTTTTCATCTCATCCACCTTTTGGATAAATTCATTAAGATTTTTTATCGGATTTTGATTGTTGTTTTCGTTGTTCATATGATTATTTGATTAAAAAATAAAAAATAATGCTTAATAAAATTAACGGGCTGACGGGCATGACGACTTTTTGAAAGGGAAAATATGCCCTGCCCTGATTTTTTTCTTTAAGATAATAGTACCAGCTGGCGCCGAACCAAAAGCCAAAGCTTCCGGCGACAATACCGAGCAACAATTTATCCAATATGCCGCAGGCGCATAACGTGCTCAGCGGATTGCCCATGATTCCCATAAAATATAGCGGAACGACGATCAAAGAGTAATAACCCAGAATAGTGACGGCCGTTCTGCCCCTGAATCTGATATTTTTCTTATCAAGCCAGCTTATCGTCCAGGTGATCATTGAAACGGTCAATCCTCCGACCCAAAGCCCTGTTATGGAATCATCTATTCCAAGCCAGCGAGACAAACCCACCCCCGCTCCAACGGCAATGGTGCAGATCGGGCAAACTGCCAGGGCTTTTTCGGTAAAAACGAGAATCAGCCCGAGGATCGCCGCAAAATAAAGAAATAGTTTTTTCATATTATTTTTGATTTATTTTTTCATTGAAAAAATCTATTATCTCCTGATCGCCGACATAACATTTTAAGCCATCCCACAGAAACGGAACGCCAATTGAATCGGTTGAAATGCCGCACATTTGCGCTTTTTGCGCCAAGTCGTTAGCGTTGTTTTGGTTGTAATAAACCTCTTTTTCTCCAAAAGACAGTTTCTCTTTTATATTATTTTCTTTAATGTAATCTTCCACTATGGCGCAATGCGGGCAACCGTCTCCGTAAAAAAGAACCGTCTGGCTTTCTTCTGTCTGTTGGTTGTCTTGGGTATTATTATCCGGTAAATCATTCTCTTTATTTTGGAGAAGCACAACAATAGAAAGAATAAAAACGACTATAAATAAAATTGTAGGGATAATAACTTTATTCTTCATGGCAATTAAAATTTTAATTCCTCTTTTTTATTTTCTAATTCTTCTTTTGCTTTAATAAGAAGCTGAAAGTCACCAACTATCTTTTGCGCCTTACCTCTTGGCGTATCGCCGTCTTTTACAAAACTGATGGCCCCAACTGGACAAAGGTTGGCGCAGGTAATGCAGGCCACCATGCAATTGGTCGGATTGGCAACTTTTGACTTTTTGTTTTCGTAATCAAACTTATACACTCCTCGTCCGCAAGAAGTGGCGCACATTCCGCAACCGATGCATTTTGATTCGTCAATAACCGGATTCCACTGGATTTGTTCCCGATCCACGCCGTGGAATTTGGCGAATTTTTGATCTTGATTGTTTGTCATAACTTTAAATTTTATTTAGTTGTTATTTCTATTTTTTAATTTTTGGCCTGTCTTGAATTCCAAGAACAACCAAATTTTCTATCGCTTTTATGCCTCTTATCTCGTCCTTTTTCATATAGATGCTTTGGTTTTTCACTAAAGTGGATTCTCCGTTGATATCGGTAAAAATTCCCTTGCCTTCAAGAACGGTTAAAAGCACGCCGTAATCTTCGGGATGAGACGGTATTTCCACCCCCGATTTTAAGCAAATTAAAGCGGCGTGAAAGCCTTTGGCGTTGAGAAAATGCCTCTTAATGGGCTTTTCATCGGAAAAGATAATTTTTTCGTTTAAGTTGTAAATTTTCATAAATTAATTAGATATTTTACAAGATACTGCGTATAATAAATTCCCACTCCGACAAAAATAACCGCCACTGCCTGCCTCATTACTTTTTCAATTTTTTGGACGACTTGAAATGCTTGGCTGACTTTTTGCATTGAAAAAGCTATTAAGAAAGAAAAGATTATCACCGGCAATCCGGTTCCCAAAGCAAAAATAGGCGGCAACAATAGACTTTCGGCAGATTTTAAGGTTAAGGGAATCAAGGCACCGAAAAATAGTACTCCGCTGTAGGGACAAAAAGCCAAAGCGAATAGCGCACCTAAAAGCAAAGAGCCGATATATCCTTTTTGCGACAGCCAAATTTTTACTTTTTCAATTCTCTCTCCGCCTTTATTGAAATTGATTTTAATTATCCCGAACATTACCAGGCCGATGATTATCAAAACCGGACCCAAAACCTTATCCCCCCAGCCCTGAAAAATTCTGGATATTTGAAAAGACGACAAGCCAAAATAAATTAGAGTGGCCAGCAGCGTATAGCTGATACCGCGGCCCAAGGTATAAAATAAGCCGCTTAACAGAGTGTTTTTGACCGTTTTTATTTCTTTGGAAATATAAGCGATGGCCGTAATGTTAGTAGCCAAAGGACAGGGACTAATAGAAGTCAAAACACCTAAAAGAAAAGCGGCAAGCAGCGGGATATTATACGAATCAATTAAATAATTAATAAAATCCATTTTATTACTTACCTAAAAGGTTGTTAATTTTATTCTGAAGATAATTTATATATTGATCCTCGTTCGTAACGAGCCGCCAAACCGTCACATCTTCTTCAATATTATCAACACCGCCTTTTATAGCGTTAATAAAAAGAGATGAGCCGCCCGCCCGATATTTCATAACTATATCCCTGTTCTCTGCCAGCTCGCCGTTTATATCCTTGAAAACAACAGTGCCATTTTTATATTCTTCGGGAAACTTTTCCTTAATGGTTTTAAGAGCATATTCTCCGACCGTAATACACGACCAGCATTGCTGAGTGGCGTGAAAGTGTACGACTTCAATTTTCTCTGCTGGCTGTTTTTCTTCGCTATTCTGGGTCTTTGAAGTTAAATTATCCGAAACCTGCGCCGTTGATGGTTGATTATTATTTTTAAAGATGAAAAACAACAGGCCAATGACAACTACGCCGATTAAAATTACGATAATTGATTTTTTCATTGTTTATTTAGTTTATTTAAAATAATTTACCAAATATTAATCCTGCGACCGTTGAATAAAATATGACCAACAAAACATAGGCGGCGGTTTTTTTAGTCCCCAAAACTTTTCTTATGACCAGCATGTTTGGCAAACTCAAAGAAGGTCCAGCTAAAAGCAAGGCTAAGGCTGGCCCTTGGCTCATGCCTTTGGCAATCAGCGCCTGAAGTATCGGAATTTCGGTCAAAGTGGAAAAATACATGAAAGCGCCGAAAATAGCGGAAATTAAATTGCCGAAAACCGAATTTGAACCAACGATTTTTTGGATTAATTCCTGGGGCAAGAACGGCATAATAAAACCCGCGATAAACACGCCGATAAACAAAATGGGCAAAAGCATTTTAGTAAAAGACCAAGTTTCTTTGAGCCATTCTTTATTTGTCTGCTTTTGAAATTTAGCCAAGGCGATAGCGGCGGCCGCGACAGTCAAAACTGCCATTAACACGTATTTAAGCACGGGATTAATCTGCAATCCGTTAACCACTAATACGCCAACCATTGTTAGTATGAAAATCAAAACGGTCATTTTGCCATATGAAGGTTGGTCGGTGTTCTCGACAAAAAGATTGCCTTTTTCGGTTTTTTCCCTGAATATGGCCTGCATGGAAAGACCCACTAAAATTGAAAGCGAAATGGCGGAAATGGCTCTCGCCAGACCAATCTTTGTTCCCAAGACAGACATGGTTAAAAATATGGCGGCAATATTTATGGCTGGGCCAGAAAACAGGAAGGTAATAGCAGGGCCAAGGCCAGCCCCTCTTTTTCTGATACTTGCGAACAACGGCAGAATCGTGCAGGAGCATACGGCCAAAATCGTTCCGGCAATAGAAGCCAAAGAATAAGAAATATATTTTTTAGTCTGACCGCTCAAATAACGCAGTATAAAGTCCTTTTTAACGAAAACCGAGATTGCGCCGGCAATAAAAAATGCGGGCACTAAACAAGTCAAAACATGCTGGCGGGCATATTCATTCAAAAGCTTGAATCCGGACAAAATAGCGCCAGTGAACAAAGCCGAACTCATCGGCATAAAGTAAAACAGCAGAAACAGTCCAACCAGAAAAATAAAGATATTGATTTCTTTTTTCATAAACTCATTTAAGCCAGCTTTTTATTTCTTCAACGTCGGGAATTCTGCCAGCGGCTTTGACTTCTTTATCAATAACAATAGCAGGAGTCGACATTACGCCGTATTCTATAATTTTATCTATTTCATAAACATGTTCTATTTGAACGTCTTTTAGTCCAAGCTCTTCCACCGCTTTTTTAGCATTAGCTTCTAATTTCTGACAATTGGGGCAGCCAGAGCCCAAGATTTTGATAATCATATTTTTATGGTTATTTGATAAAGTGGGACAATGAGGAAATAAATTTTTTGCTATTTTTTTGATTCAGGGAATAAATAATTTTTGTACTTTCCCGACGTGATTTGATCAGTCCGAAATCTTTTAGAACTTTTAAGTGATGGGAAACAAGGTTCTGCGGCAGGTTAAGATACTGCCATATTTCACAAACGCACATTTCTCCTTTTTTCAATAAACACAAAATAAGAAGGCGGTTTTCTTCGGAGATTGCTTTTAAAAAATCAACAGTCTTTTTTAATCCGTCCTTAGCTTTTTTATTTTTACAGCATTTTAGTTTCATATATTTGCAGTGAATATCAATATATATTGATATTATATGCTGAATGAAAACGGAAGTCAATAAACTAATGTCCTAATCAAAAATCGTTTCTTTGGCGATTTTTCTTTTCAACTCTGCTACTTCCTGTCAAATTCAACTTTTGAAACAAAAAAGTTCGAATCCCGAATGGGTCGAACTTTTTTGATTAATATCGATTTCCGGAAACCCTCACAAAATAAGGGCATTCGGGTCTATCGATAGTAAAATGTGTTGGCGGAGGAGGTGGGACTCGAACCCACAAACGGTTTTTTACGCCGTTACGGTTTAGCAAACCGTTGGAATGACCATTATCCGACTCCTCCGGATGATTTTATCTTACTTAATAAAAATCTTTGTGTCAATTGAAAAATGGTTAAATTTATGATAAATTTAAAAAGTATTTGACTTGCGCCTGTAGCTTAATGGATAAAGCGTTGGCCTGCGAAGCCAAAAATTGCAGGTTCGACTCCTGCCGGGCGCACATGAATCTCTCCACTCTCATTGAGGAAATTCCTCGGGTTGGGCCCCAATACCAAAAGAAATTAAAAAAACTGGGGATTAAAACCGTAGGCGACCTCTTATTTCACTTTCCTCATCGCTATGAGGATTTTTCTGATATAATTCCGATTTCTGAAGTTGAAGAAGGAAAAACCGTCTGCATCCAAGGAAAAATCACCGACATTAAAAATATCCGGATTTTCAAAAGAAGAATGACCATAACCGAAACTCAGGTATTCGATAATTCGGGAGGAATCCGAGTTACTTGGTTTAACCAGCCCTATTTAATAAACACCTTTAAAAAGGGCGATTTTGTTTTTCTGGTCGGGAAAATGGTTTCAAAAAAAGGAAGAAGATATTTATCCAGCCCGGCTTATGAAAAAATTCCGCCCCAATTTGCAGAATCTCTGGGAAATGGAGAAAGATACGACTCGGTCCATACCGGAAGAATCATTCCCATTTACCCTGAAACAGAAGGGATGTCGTCAAGGTGGCTAAGATTTATTATAAAGCCACTTTTAACAAAATTAAAAAACGGAATTCCCGAAACTCTGCCCGAAGAAATAAGAAAAGAGAACGACCTTCTTCCGATTAAAACAGCTGTTTGGCAAATTCATTTCCCCGACACTTTAGAAAAAGCCGAGCTATCAAAAAAAAGATTCGTCTTTGAAGAGCTTTTTGACCTCGCCTTGGCGATTCTCCGTGAAAAAATAAAATTAGCGAAAGAAAAAGCAACCGTTATTCCTATTAATCTTGAAGTAATCAAAAAATTCATACAAAAACTTCCTTTTACATTGACTCTCGACCAGAAAAAATCCGCCTGGCAGATTCTAAAAGACCTGGAAAAAGCAAGGCCGATGAACCGGCTTCTGGACGGCGATGTCGGTTCCGGGAAAACAGTGGTGGCCGCAATTGCGGTTTTGAACGCGGTCAAGGCCGGCTTTCAGACAGCTTTTATGGCACCGACCGAAATTCTGGCAAAGCAGCATTTCAAAACGATAAACGGTTTATTAAAAGGATTTAAGGTAAAAATCGGATTAATAACAGGGGGAGAGAATTTCTTTGGCAGCAGAAAAATCAAAAGAAAAGAAATGATAGACAAAACAAAAAATGGGAAAATTGACATTCTAATCGGAACTCACGCTTTGGTGCAAGAAAAAGTGGAATTTAAAAAACTGGGGCTGGTGGTTATTGACGAACAGCACCGCTTTGGGATAGAGCAGAGGGCTCGCCTCTGCCATAAAGGCTTAGGCTTGCAAGCAAAACTTATTCCTCACTTTCTTTCGATGTCAGCTACTCCAATCCCAAGAACGCTGGCTTTGACAATTTACGGCGACCTGGATTTGTCTTTGATTAAAGAAATGCCCAAAGGAAGAAAAAAGATAATCACCAGAATCATTCCGCCCGAAAAAAGGCAGGAAGCCTATGATTTCATTAGAAGCGAAGTACAATCTGACAGGCAGGTGTTTGTAATTTGCCCACGAATCGAGCCCGTCGAACTGGGCGAAGAAGCTATCGCTTCTTCTTTACCCTTCGCTCGGCTTCGCCTCGCTCGGGTGGCTGATGTGAAAGCGGTAAAGCAGGAATACGAAAAATTAAGAAAAGACGTTTTCCCCGATTTAAATGTGGGAATGCTTCACGGCAAAATGAAAACCGAAGAAAAAGAAAAAGCCCTTTTAAGTTTTAAGAAAAGAAAAACCGACATACTGGTTTCAACATCGGTCATAGAGGTAGGCATTGATTTTCCAAATGCCACCATAATGATGATCGAGGGCGCCGACAAATTCGGCTTGGCCCAGCTCCACCAATTCAGAGGAAGAGTGGGGAGAGGAGAACACCAGTCATATTGTTTCCTTTTCAGCGAATTCCGGTATAATCCGCGACTGAAAGCAATGACCCTCTCCCAAGACGGCTTTGAACTAGCGGAAAAAGATTTGAAATTAAGAGGGCCTGGAGATTTAACCGGCCAAAGACAATGGGGTTTTCCCGATTTCGTGATGGCATCATTAAAAGATATCGAGCTTATTGAAAAAACGCGAGAAGCAGCAAAAGAAATTTTAACCAAGGACCCGGAATTAAAAAAATACCCCCTATTGCGAGGGAGATTAGAAGAATTTAGAGAAAGAATACATTTAGAATAAATTATTAGGGGCCCGCGAAGCGGGACTCCGACCCTCCCTCCGCCCTCCCAGCTTTTGCTGGGCCCCTCGTGTGGTGGGCGGGTTGTAGTCTGATTTTTTCAGTAACCCAAAACCCGAGGGGCTTTCCTAAAATTAGTCTGGCCTGGGCATCGAGAGCTGGAAAAGTGCCAAAGATAATTAGAGTTAGAGGGAGTAAGAGCCACTGGAAAACCATGGAAAGATTTTTAAAGCTTGAGCAACCTGCCGGTCGGGGAGGTAAAAGCAAAAGGGAAATAATGGCCGAAACTACCATCCCAATCATAGCAAGGGTCATAATGTTGCCAGTTAACCTCGGCAAATTATAAGAGAGCAAGGTGATGTTGAATCCCTCCCCTCCCAGAAGGAGAGGCAACCATCCCAAAAAGAAAATAAGCAAAGCCGAAGTTGCCCAAGACCAAAATGCATCTAAGACATTAAAGGTATGACGAAATTTCTCCCAAAGAGGAATTTTTTTATTTTTGAGGAAACCAAAAAGGAGGTAGGGAATTTCATTACACCCCCAAGCCCATCTCCTTTGCTGTTTGTATTGATTAATGGCCGTTCTGAAAAAGTCTTTGCCCGATACGGCATCCATCGAAACAGGATAATGGAGAGGAATTACCCGATAATCGCCATCGTAAGTGAGATAAGATTTCCAGAAAATATGAGAGTCATCGTTAACTGACATTAAATTAGTAGGATAGCCGACTTCTTCGAAAATTTTAAAAGGAATGGAATGAGAAGAGAAGGTCACTAATTGTTCCGGCCTTTCCTGCTGCATCATTTGCCAAAAGGTGCCAGAAGTGGAAATCACTCTGGAAAAAGCTGGAACCTGCCAGATGTTGTTATTATAAATTGAAACTGGCTGATAGCTTGACCTGAGAGGTTCTTTGGCTTTTAAATAGTGAAAGGCGAGACAGGCAAAATATTGGGGATAAACCCTCGTATCAATATCAAAACTAGAAACAATGATATTTTGATGAGGAATTTTTAATGGGTCAATTATTTTTTCTGTGGCTGTCTTGACTGCCCAGGCTAAATTTGAACCCTTCCCGGCTACTTCCCCGGGAATATCTTTAGGATGAACTGTAATCAAAAACCGAAAAAAAATTTTCCCAAATTCCCCTTTTATTTCTTTAGCCAATTTTTGAGCGCCCTCTCCTGCTCTTTCCTCAGTAGCTAAAACTATGAGCATTTTGTCTTTGGGATAATTTGAAGCAACTAAAGCCTCAAGGGTGGGTTTTGCTATCTCAACGCCCTCCTTATATATGGGCAAGATTATTAAATGATAGATTTCCTGCCACACCCGCCCTAGGGGCGGGTACCCGGAATTTAAGGTTTTCAGTTTTTCAAGCCAATCAATTTTAAGATTTTTTTTCATCTGTCGCCAAGAGGCAATCTGATGAAGAGATAAATAAGAAATCCGGAGAAACCAATAGAGGTCAAAGACAATAATCAAAATAGCCACCAGAGCTGGGGCTAACCAAGATAAGATAAAAGCTCCTCCCAAGGTTCCCCAAGAGAGAACGCCGGGGAAAATTTCAAAAAAACGGTATAAAATTTTTTCCTTGGGATTTTTGAGGTCCTGAGCCCGTGAGAAATTGAGATAATCGACTTCCATGCGGCCCCAACCGGATTTGAACCGGTGTTAGAAGAATGAAAATCTTCCGTCCTAACCACTAGACGATGGGGCCAGATTTTTCAATTTTACTTTAAAAATTGAAAAAAATCAAGCACGTGTTAAAATAAATCTATCATGGAACTTTCTAAGACCTACGACCCTAAAAAGGTGGAGGATAAAATTTATACTCTCTGGCAAAAATCAGGTTTTTTTAATCCTGATAATCTAAAAAAAACCAAAAAGGAACCCTACGTAATTATGATTGCCCCGCCCAACATCACGGGGTCTTTGCATATGGGCCACGCTCTGGAAAACACTATTTCTGATATTCTCATTCGTTTTCACCGCATGGAAGGCCGCAAGACCCTTTTCCTTCCAGGTACCGACCACGCCAGCATTGCCACCCATTACGTGATTGAAAAAGAATTAAGAAAAGAAGGGCTTTCACGCTTTGATTTGGGTAGAGAAAAATTTATTGAACAAGTTTGGCAATGGAAAGCAAAATACGGAGACATAATTTTAAACCAACTTAAGACGCTTGGCATTTCGTGCGACTGGTCAAGAACCAGATTTACCATGGACAAAGATTACGAAGAAGCGGTTAAAACCGCATTTTTGCATTATTACAAAAAGGGCTGGATTTATCGCGGGGAAAGGGTAGTCAACTGGTGTCCGAGATGCCAGACATCCTTGTCTGATTTGGAACTGGAATATCAAGAAGAAAGGGGTAATCTTTGGTATATAAAATACCCAATCAAAAAAATCCCAAATCAAAAATCCCAAACTCCAAACTATATTACTGTGGCGACGACGAGACCCGAGACCATGCTGGGAGATACGGCGGTAGCAATAAATCCAAAAGATGAAAGATACAAAAATTTAATAGGCGCAATTGTTATCCTGCCAATCCAGAATAGGGAAATTCCAATAATCGCTGACTTGGTCGTAGACCAAAAATTCGGCACCGGCGCCGTAAAGGTGACTCCGGCTCACGATTTAACTGACTGGGAAATAAAAGAGCGGCACAATTTGGAAGCGCTCCAGGTTATAGATGAAATGGGCAAGATGACTAAAGAAGCAAAAATCTACGAAGGACTGACTACTCTGGAATGCAGAAATAAAGTAATTGAAGAATTGCAAAAAGAAAATTTAATTGAGAGAGTTGAAGACTACGACCACTCGCTTCCCTATTGCTACAGATGCCATTCTCTAATACAGCCCCTAGTCTCCAAGCAATGGTTTTTAAAAATGCAGGAATTAGCAAAAATAGCCAGCGCGGCCGTAAAGACAAAAAAAGTTAAATTCCTACCCAAAAATTTTGAAAAAATTTATTTTAACTGGTTAAAGAATATAAAGGACTGGTGCATATCAAGGCAATTGTGGTGGGGACATAAAATCCCGATAGAAGGCGAAACGGATGTTCTGGACACCTGGTTTTCTGCGGCTCTTTGGCCGTTTGCTACGCTCGGCTGGCCAAAGGAAACTAAGGATTTAAAAACTTTTTATCCGGCTAATTTTATAACCTCAGCCAGAGAAATTATCAATCTTTGGATAACCAGAATGATTTTTTCAGGATTGGAATTTATGAAAAAAGAGCCGTTTTTGAATTATTATTGCCACGCCACGGTTTTAACAAAAGAAGGCAAAAGAATGTCAAAATCTCTGGGCACAGGCATTGATCCTCTTCAGCTGATTGAAAAATACGGAGCCGACGCAACCCGTTTTGGAATTTGCTGGCAATTAATGGGCGGACAAGATATTAAGTTTGTGGAAGACAATATTTTAATGGGGAGGAAGTTTTGTAATAAGTTATGGAATGCCTCAAGGTTTGTTCTGCTGAACAAGCCTACGCAGATTTACGCTGATTTAGACTCGCTTCGCTCGCAACGCGGATTCACGCGGATTAAAAATTTGACTACGGCGGATAAGAGAATTTTAAAAGCGTTAGATAAAACAATAAAGGCAGTAAATAAAGATTTAGAGGGTTTTCGGTTTGGGAGGGCGGCGAGACAGCTTTACGAATTTTTCTGGCATGATTTTTGCGACGTATACATTGAAAAATCCAAAAACCCCGCCTCCGCTAAAGCTACGGCGGGCAAGGCAAAACCAGAAACAAAAAAGATATTATTATATGTATTATTAACTTCTTTAAAACTTTTACATCCTTTTATTCCCTTTATCACTGAAGAAATTTATCAAAAATTGCCAGTCAAGAATAAAAAGCAGTGTCTAATGATAGAGAGTTGGCCGGTTTAGAAATTAGAAATCAAAGAGATAAATCTCTTTTCCACCTTCGCTTCTGCTCGCAGAAGTTCGGTATTAGAAATTAGAAATTTTATAATGTCTTATCCCCTTTACATCTTTTTTGGTTTAGCCCCGAGCATCGTCTGGCTGCTTTTTTATCTCAGAAAAGATGTTCATCCCGAACCTAATTCAGAGGTGATAAAAATTTTCTTTTATGGAATGTTAGCTCCTCTCCCGGCGGTTTTTTTGGAAAAGGGGATTCTTGAGGCAACTTCCAATTCTCCTTTTTCTAATTTCTTTCCGCCATTTTTAATCACAGTTTTTAATATTTTCATTGGGATAGCCCTAATTGAAGAGGTCCTAAAATATCTAGTGGTTAGAGGAAAAGTCTTGAAAAGCTCAGAATTTGATGAACCGACCGATGCCATTTTATATATGATAATTGCCGCTTTAGGTTTTGCCGCTTTAGAAAACATTTTGATTTTATTTCGTTTTGCTCCGGCCTTCTTATTAAAAGAGGCATTTTCTATTTCTATTTTCAGATTTTTAGGAGCGACTTTTTTACATGCTTTATGCTCGGGGACGGTAGGAGCCTTTCTGGCTTTGTCTTTTTTTGAAACAAAAAGTCGGCCAAAGTTTATGGCGGTGGGGTTAGGTTTCGCCTGCCTCTTGCACGGACTTTATAATTTTTCTATTATGGAAATTGAGGGAAGCTTAAGGTTTTTAATTCCCATTATTATTTTAATTACGTTATCTCTCTTTGTTTCTTTAAGTTTTAAAAGGTTGAAAAAAATGAAAAGTACCTGTAAGATATAAGAAAATACCACTATGCCCCGTTAGAAGTCTGGTCGAAACCAGAAAAACAACTAACGAGGGTAAAACAAATTATTTAATTCATTAACGTTTTGTCCTGCAGATAGAAAAAATTTTATTTTAAAATTTTTTCGTCAAGGACTTCTAACGGGGTATGGCAAATTTTTTTGAAAAATTAAAAAGAGGGATGGGAATTGAGGGGCCCGTCGAAGAGAAAGTTGAGAAAAAAACTGAAAAAAAGGCAAAAATGAAAAAGCCGAAAAAATCGGAAATTAAACCCTTCACCAAGATATTGGTGAAGGGTAAAGCTGAACCAATCGAGGATGAAATGGAGCAAATTGAAGAACCGGAAGTAAAAGAAAAAGAAGAACCCGCTCCCGGCCCCGAAGCTCCGGCAGAAAAGAAAGTGAAAGAAGAGGGAGGAAAGTGGTTTGAACAAGAAGGACAATTAGCCATTGATATTTATCAAACAGAAAATGAATTGGTTATTCGATCGGCAATCGCTGGAGTAAAACCCGAATTTGTAGATATTTCTTTAGAAAGAGACATAATTACAATCAGAGGAAAAAGGGAGAAACCATTTGAGGAAAAGGAAGATTATTTTACCCAGGAATGTTATTGGGGTCCATTTTCCAGAGAGATAATCTTACCGGTGGAAGTTGACCCGAACCTGGCAGAAGCCACAATGAAAGAGGGAATTTTAACCATCAGACTGCCGAAAATTGAAAGAGAAAAGAAAAAGAAGATCATTGTCAAAGGATAATTAATAAAAACCGCTCTAAAGGCGGTTTTTAATTGTGCGGACGGAGAGAGTCGAACTCTCAAGCCTTTCGGCATAGGATCCTAAGTCCTATGTGTTTTCCAGTTTCACCACGTCCGCAAAATATGGCTTTGCTCTTTCAAATTTTCTCGATAAGTAAACAACACTAGGAGAATAATACATAAATTTTAATATCTTTAATGAATCGCCTTTTGCGTATTCTAAATATTCTCCCCTCTGTGCTTTTGTTTTATAACCACGAGTTTTTAATTTATAATTAATTTTCGATTGAAGCCATCTTAAAAATTCGGGGCTCCCGGAAGCAAATCTAACCCGGATCTGAGGATGTTGACTTTCGGGATGATTAAATATATTAAAATTTCCATCACCGTCGAAAAGTCCCCTTAAAAAATCCGCGAAGAATCGATCAGGTATCTTTACCTTCTTAATGGTTAAACTTTTATGCGGATTCAAACCAATCGATTGTAAAAACTTATAAAATTTTACATCCCCAAATTGGAGGCGGTAATACCTTTTTATTTTTTCAGAATCCCTACTTCCTTTTCCAATTTTATTTTTTAAATTTAAACACCGTTTAAAATTCATTACCTGTTCTTCATCTTTCGACATAAAATCAAGGTGACGTCCATCTATCGAAAGACATCCATCGGCAGTAAGCAAACCAACCGCATAGGCGAAATTTTTATTCCATTCTATTAATATTGATTCTTTTGGCCACATATAAGTAATTAATGCCTATACCAATTTCGCCACTCCGACCTAAGTTATTTTATCTTTTTTTAATAAAAAATCAACCCCAACCTCCACAGGGGTTGATTTTAATCAAATATAAACGTTTCCAAACTAAGACAATTCTCTTTTTTGGTCAAAGTCCTTTTATCCCACACGGAATATGGCTTTAACAATAGCCGGGATAACCTTAGCCAAAGCAGCAACTATTGCCCCAATCGCGGCATAAATAATGAAATCCCTTCCTGACTTTATCTTCTCAGGACTTCCAGCACCCGTCAATAAATTAAATGCTCCTATCAGGACAAAAATTACTACTAGTGATAAAACGCCAACGAATATCCAATTAGTAACTGAATAGAGTGTATCCATCAAACAACACGCCGGACAGTCCTTAGTTAGATCAGTAAAGCTACACAATCCCGGAGGTGGACAAGTTATCTTGGTCCAGGCACTAAAATTATTCCTTAGAGTACACTGTGCAGCCATCTCTGATGGTTCTATCGGCTGGGCAGAAACTACTAGGGGAACTGCCGAAATAGCCAAAAGACTAACCAAGGCTAGAGCTGTTAAAACTTTTTTCATTAATATTTTATTTTTTATATTTTATTTTTTATTTTCCTAGTTTCGACCTTTAATTATTTTTATTCTACTCCTATTGCTCGTTGTATCATAGCAATAATTCCTCTGGCAAGCAAGATAATGGCAAGCCCTATTAAGGCATAGGTAATTATATTTTTACCTGTGCCGATTTTTTTAGGGTCGCCTCCGGAAGTGAGAAGTTGAAGAGCGCCAACAATTATTATCAAGGGAACAGCAGTGACCGCAAGAAGAAAAATAAAATTCATAATTTTATCTACCAACTCCTGAAAGTCGCAAGCCTGCAAAGGATTACAAAAAACAATTCCACCGGTAGGACATCCTCGCCACTTTCCATCTTTACACGTTAAACCATCCGCTGTCGCTCCTTCGGAAGTACAAAGCCCGCAGGGCTTTGCTACCTGTGCCTGAACTAGACCTATTCCAAAAAACAAAAAAACAATAGAAATTAATAGTATTGCTAAAATTTTTTTATTAGACATCATTGTCTTATTTTACCAAAATTAAGCCCCAGTGGTAAATACCAGCCTCAAACTCCTTTTCCACTTTTAAATTGAGCTCTTCGGATAACGCTTTAACTTCTTTGGCTGAAACCCTGCCTTCCTTTGGACCCAAAGGAGCATCTAATTTCCAATCGACCACTAAAATTTTCCCTCCTTTTTTTAAAGCTCTTTTCCCTTCTCCCAAAACTCGCTTTTTATCTTCGCATTCAAATAAAAGATTGGTCATTAAGACTAAATCGCAACTTTCTGATGTCAATTTTGAAGTTTCGTTAACGTCGGATTTAATTGTCTCGATATTGAAAATTTTTCCCAGTTTAATTTTTGCTTTCAGAGCCGAAAGAGGTTCTTCTAAGATATCTATAGCATAAACTTTCCCTTCTTCCAATATTCTTGCCAGAGGTAATGCCCAACCGCCAGACCCACAACCAAAATCGGCCGCCACCATGCTCTCTTTTAACTTGAGTTGTTTTAAAACTTCATTTGGATTAAGAAAACCTTCCATTGTTTTGTATTTTGTATACGAATACTATATACAAGATACTATATACTAGATACACGTTGCCGAAGCGACGCGGTCTCCCTCTTCCAATCTTATTATTCTCACTCCTTGGGTGGACCGGGAAAGGACGGCGATGCTAGAAATTGCCGTTCTAATTACCTGACCTCTTTGAGAAATAACAATTAAATCTTCTTCGCCACCAAAAAGAACTCTCGAAGCCACCAAATCTCCAGTTTTTGAAGTTATCTTAACCGTTTTAATTCCAGTCCCTCCCCTCCCCTGAATCCTATATTCTTTCAAATCCGTTCTCTTTCCATACCCATTTTCCGTCACCACCAACAAATAATCGTTAACTTTTAACTTTTCACGAGGGGCCCGAGCCGATCTCGGGAGGGCGGTGGGGGGGTATGTAGTTTTAACTTTTAACTTTATCACGTCCATCCCCACTATTTCATCCCCCCTTTTCAACCTAATTCCTTTTACTCCAGCTGCCGAACGGCCCATTGGCCTAATTTCTTTTTCCTTAAATCGGATAGACTGACCTTTTTTTGTCACTAAAATAATCTCATCTTCGCCGGTGGTTTTTGAAACTTTTCTTAAGGCGTCTCCTTTCTTAAGAGTGACGGCAATTAAACCTGACCTTCTCACGTTCTCAAATTCCTCAAGGGCTGTTTTTTTGATTATACCATCTTTGGTGACAATCACTAAATATTTGCTCAAACCCTGGTCAGCTCCGCCCAAGGGCATTAGAGATAAGACTTTTTCTTGGGGAGAAATTTCCAGAAAGTTCAAAAGACCTCGGCCTTTTGCCACTCTAGTTCCTTCAGGAATTTCGTAAACTGGAGTTCGAAAAACTTTTCCCGAATCTGTAAAGAAAAGTAAGGAGTCGTGGGTTTGAGCAGTTAAGAAATGTTCAACGATATCTTCCCCAACCGTTTTCATTCCTAAAATCCCCTTTCCCCCTCTTCTTTGAAGCTTATAAGTGGCTGGGTTTAATCTTTTAATGTAGCCTCCTTGAGTGATAGTAATAATAGTTTCTTCTAAAGGAATCAAGTCTTCTTCAGCAATCTCGCCAACTTTCTGAAGATGAACCTTTGTTTTCCTCTCATCGCCAAAATTCTCTTTCAAGCCCCTCAGCTCCTTTTTAATAGCTTCTTTTATTTTTTGAGGACTCTTTAAAATGGCAGTAAATTCTTTAATTTTAGAGAGCATCTCTTTCAATTCATCTTCAATCTTTTTCCTCTCCAATTTAGCTAAAGCTGATAATTTCGTCTCCAAAATGGCATTAGCCTGAATTTCAGTCAATTTAAATCTTTTTATTAAGTTCTTTTTTGCTTCTTCGCGATTGGCTGAATTTTTAATAACCCTGATTACCTCATCAATCTTTCCCAGGCATTTATCAAGTCCCTCCAAAATGTGGGCCCTTTCTTTTGCCTTTTCTAAATCATATTTTACCCTTCGATAAACTACTTCTTTCCGATGCAAGAGATAATAATTTAAGAGTTCAGTTAAGTTCAGAACCCGAGGCTGGATTCCCTCCACCAAGGCCAACATATTCAAATGGAAAGTTTTTTGGAGGTCGCTAAATTTGTAAAGCCGGTTTAAAATTTTCTGGGCTATCACCTCTCGCTGTAAATCAATCACGATTCTAAGACCTTCCTTGTCTGACTCGTCCCTAATATCTCTAATTCCCTCAATCTTTTTTTCTTGGACCAGATTGGCGAACTGCTCAACCAATGCTGATTTTTGAACTTGATAGGGAATTTCAGAAATGACAATTTGAAGTTTTCCCGATGTTTGTTCGACGATTTCAGCCTTGCCCCTAGTCAAAATCGGCCCCTTGCCCTGAGAATAGGCCTGAATTATCTCTTTTTGATTAAAAATTTCTCCGCCAGTTGGAAAATCGGGACCTTTGACAAATTCAAGCAAATCTTCGGTCGTGGCTTTCGGGTGGTCAATTAAATAAATTAAGCTATCGGAAACTTCAGCTAAATTGTGAGGGGGAATGTTTGTTGCCATACCAACAGCAATCCCAAGAGAACCATTTAATAAAAGTTGGGGTAGGGGCGAGGGCAAAACAGTAGGTTCCCTTCTTGTCCCATCATAATTATCAACAAAATCAACCGTATTTTTCTCAATATCTTTTAACATTTCTTCACCAATTTTCGAAAGCTTGGCCTCCGAATATCTCATCGCTGATGGTGGGTCGCCGTCAATTGAACCAAAATTTCCCTGACCCTGGATCAGGGGATACCTCAAAGAAAAATCCTGGGCCATTCTAGCTAAAGAATCGTAAATTGCGGCATCGCCATGAGGATGTAGTTTTCCCATTGTTTCACCGACCACAGTCGCCGATTTTCTGAATTTTGCATCATGTCCCAATCCCATTTCGCCCATGGTATATAAAATCCTTCGGTGAACAGGTTTTAATCCGTCTCTCACATCGGGTAAAGCCCGAGAGACAATCACCGACATAGCATAATCAATATAAGAATCTCTCATCTCTTCGGTGATTTCCCGGGGCTTGATGTAGCCGATTTCTGTATTTTTTGTTTTGTAGTCTTTAGCCATATTTTTATGGTTGAGTTTCCTTTAATATTTCTTCTAATTTTTTTAGCTCTTCCTCTGAAATTTCTGGCACTTCAAATTTTGGCAGACTTTTTAATTCTTCTTCCAGTTTTGGTAGTTGGAGCTCTTCTTTAATTTTTTCCGTCCGGAAACTTTTTATTTTCATTTCCAAGCTTTTAACCCACCCTAAAAAGAGGGAAATTCCGATTACAATGACCGCTAACCAAAAAATGACTTTTCTCTTTTCCTCTGGTAAATTTTGAATCTTCTTAAAAAATTCCATTAAGTTAAGGATTCAATACAACTATTTTTACTTCCTCTTGGACAATGTCTTTCTTTTTTATCGATAATTTTGGCAAGGGTTCAATTGATTTTATCCCCATGGTCTTTAAAAATTCATCCAACCCATCTAACTTTATCTTCAATTTTGGGGTCGAAGAAGTTTCCTTCTTCTCCACCTTCGCTTTCGCTCTGCGAAAGCTCGGTATTTGATAATGCATTGGAATTATAATTTTAGGTTCAATCTGAGACATCACCTTTGTTGCCTCTTTGGCTGAAATTGTGGAAACACCTCCTACCGGAATCATCAAAATATCAACCTCGCCAATTTTTTCAAGTTGCTCCTCGGTTAATTCTTTTTGACCAAAATCTCCCAGATGACACAATTTCAAATCCTCAGCTTCAATAGTATAAATAGTATTTTCGCCCCGCTCTCTGCCTTCTTTTTCATCGTGCCAGGAATGAATTCCTTGAATATAGGCTTCTTTTACTTCGTATTCCCCGGGACCGGAAATCAAAAAGGGTTGGCCAGCTACTGCCTTTACATTGTTATGGTCAGAATGGGAGTGAGTGATAAGTAAAATATCAGCTTCCAGTTTTGGGACTCTAAGACCAAGAGCTTCATCAAAAGGGTCAATAACGATTGAGACCTGATTGTTTTTTTCTCGGCGGGCAATGATTTGAAAGCAAGATTGCCCATGCCAGTTGATAATCATAGAAATTTATTTTT
>Ga0315289_10002042_pt1 | contig 31243 bp, 25 predicted proteins | sample YL17G11_40_MG_FD_203452 | JGI IMG/M metagenome (GOLD analysis project Ga0315289, IMG submission 203452) | Sediment microbial communities from Yellowstone Lake, YNP, Wyoming, USA - YL17G11_40 | ecosystem: Environmental > Aquatic > Freshwater > Lake > Sediment | place: USA: Wyoming | collected... | reverse complement strand
TAGACGGCCTTGTTGATGCGATCCAGGTCGGCATCACCCGCCGGCCCGCCAGCAGCCGCAATCGCATCCGCGACAATGCTGCCGGGCGTCAGGATGTAAACACCGGGCATCTGCACCGCGCCGGCAACATCCACATGCAGCGGGCCGGAAGTGGGGCTGGGAAGCGCGGTCGGCGTTGGAGGCAGGGTTGGAGCCGGCAAGATCTCGATCGGGTCGCCGGTCGGGCGGCGCATGAACAACAAGATGCCCCCGATCACAACCAGCCAGGCCAGGGAAAGGACGGCGTAGCCGCGCCAGGCGTGCCCCCCGTTGGTGGTGTTCATCTGGGACCGTTACGAGTCCTCCGTGCCCTCCTTGGTCGAGCCCTCCTTAACGAGAGGCATGAAGGCCTTGATGAACTCGATCGGCACTGGGAAGATGATGGTGGAGTTCTTCTCCGCCGCGATCTCCTGGAGCGTGTGCAGGTAGCGGAGCTGCATGGTCAATGGCTGCTGCGCCATGACCTTCGCGGCCTGGGTCAATTGCACTGACGACACGAACTCGCCCTCAGCGTTGATGATCTTGGCGCGCTTCTCCCGCTCCGCTTCAGCCTGGCGTGCCATGGCCCGCTTGAGCGAATCGGGTAGCTCCACATCCTTGACCTCGACGATGCTGACCTTGATGCCCCATGGCTCCGTTTGCTGGTCGATGATCGTCTGCAGCTTCTGGTTGATCTCGTCGCGATGGATCAACAGCTCATCCAGGTCCGACTGCCCCAGCACCGAGCGCAGACTGGTCTGCGCGATCTGCCAGGTGGCCCGCCGGAAGTCCTCCACAGCCACGATAGCCCGAGAGGGGTCCACAACCCGAAAATAGGCCACGGCGTTAACCTTCACCGTGACGTTGTCTCTCGTGATGGCCTCCTGCGACGGGATGTCCAGGGTTATGACCCGCAGATCTACCTTCACCATCCGATCGACGATCGGGATGAGGAAGAAGAGACCTGGCCCCTTGGGGCCGATCAGCCGGCCCAGCCGGAAGATGACGCCCCGCTCGTACTCCTGTAAAACCTTGATGGCCGCACTGGCAACAAAGAACACGGCCAGGATGATCAACCCAAACGTCAGCAGAGAACCGCCCATTTTCGCCCTCCCTCTGGACCTATCCGGTGAACCAGCATTACCCACACTGAGATCATACGATGCTAGCACTACAAACGCAATGATGAGCATCACACAAGAAGGCCGGACATGCAACCTTTGGCGGCGAGCGCGCAGGCCGTATAATGACCATCCTATCCACTCAGTGTGGGGGGAGCGCGTTGTACGCACCCTGGACCAGCCCAGCGCTGTAGGAGCACGGGACGATCTCATGCGAAGCAAGGCCGCCGCAGCGGCGATTCTCCTTCTCTGGCTCACCTCGATGGCCGCCGATCTCGGCCCTTCGGCTGCCCAATCCGTTGCACCCGACCCTCGTTTTGGCATCGTTGAGAGCTATGTGAACCCCGCAGCGGCCAGCGAAGCCGGTGCCGGCTATACGCGGGTCATCCTGCGTTGGGATACGATCCAACCGGCCGGGCCCCTGGACTGGAAGCCGGCGAATGTGCCTGATCCGGTGATCGAGGCGGAACTGGCAGCCGGGCGGGAGGTGGTTGCAGTGCTCATCGGCACGCCCCTCTGGGCCAGCATCCAGGGCAGCCGTGGCGCCAGGGACGTGCCGGATATGTTCTATTGGGAGGCCTTCGTGCGCCGGATGGTGCAGCAGTACCGGGGCCGCATCCATCGCTGGATCATCTGGAACGAGCCGGACGTGTGGGACGAGAACCATCCCGGAAGCACCTGGGCCGGCACCCTGGACGACTACTTCCGCCTGCTGAAGACGGCCTATGTGGCGATGAAGGCGGAGGACCCGGCAGGGCAGGTTATGATCTCGGGCCTGACCTACTACTGGGACTGGGAGCACGGCCGCAGGCGCTACCTGGACCGTTTGCTTGATATCATCGCAGCCGACTCCGGCGCGCCCAGTCACGGGTACTACTTCGATGCCGTAGTATACCATCTCTACTTCAACCCCAGCCAAACCGTGCAGGTACTGGAGGAGACGGCACAGACGCTGCGCGCCCACGGGATTTCGGGCAAGGAGCTCTGGATCAACGAAACCAACGCGCCGCCGTCCGATGATCCCCAGGAACTGCCCTGGTCACCGCCGCGATTCCGGGTATCGCAGCAGGAGCAGGCCGCCTTCATCCTGCAGGAGTTCGCGCTGGCCTTCTCTTCCGGCGCAAGCCGGGTGGAGGTCTACAAGCTGCGCAACACGCCGGATCACCCGGAGTCCATCGAGCCGTTCGGGCTGCTCCGTGGCGATGACTCGCGCCGGCCCGCATTCTATGCGTACCAGGTGGCTGCGACCCACCTGAGCGAGTATCGAACAGCACGCCGCGAGAAGCGGGGCGATACGATCGCGGTCACGTTCGACCGCGGCGCGCGGACTACCACCGTGGTATGGACGACGAGCCGCAAACCTGCCCGCGTCCTGGTCCGCGCGATTGCTCGGGAAGCACTCGTCGTCGATGAAGCAGGCCGGACCCGTTCCATCACCCCGCGAAACGGCTATTACACCATCGATCTACCCGGCGCGACTTGCAGCACCGGCGGGCCGTGTATGATCGGGGGCGCGCCTCGCTTGCTGGTGGAAGCCGGCCCCCCGGCAGGCCGCCTGGCCTTGGGCGAGCCACCGGCAGCAGCGCCCGGCGCCAGCCCACCACGCCCCCCGTCCCGTTCGCCGGGGTGTTCCGCCTGTGAGTAACCCCTTCGCGCCCTCTCCGGCGCGGACTACCTCAACCTGCTGAACCCCGCGCAGGGCGCAGGCTGTGAACCGAAGCGCCTACGCCACGCTTCGCTCAAGTGCCTGCCCCAGATCCCACAGGATGTCCTCGATATCCTCGAGCCCGATGCTCAGGCGGACGAAGTCCGCCGTGACGCCCGCCAGGCGCTGGTCTTCGTCACTGAGCTGGCTGTGGGTCGTGGTCGCCGGGTGGATGGCCAGGCTCTTGGCATCACCGACGTTCGCCAGGTGGGAGAACAGCTTCAGGCTCTCGATAAACGTCCTGCCTGCCTCCGCCCCGCCCTTGATCCCGAAGCCCAGGATCGCGCCCGGCCCCTTCGGTAGATACTTCTTCGCCCGCTCGTGATCCGGATGGCTGGCCAGCCCCGGGTAGCTGACCCAGCTTACCCGCGGGTGGCTCTCCAGAAACTCGGCGACGCGCTGAGCGTTGGCCACATGGCGCTCGATGCGCAAGCTCAACGTCTCGATGCCCTGGATCGTCTGCCAACTGTTGAACGGCGCCTGGCAGGCCCCGAAGTCGCGCAGGATCTGCACGCGAGCCTTCAGGATGAACGCCGGGGCGCCTAGGGTGGCGTATACCAGCCCGTGGTAGCTTGGATCGGGCGTGGTGAAGTTGGGGAAGCGGCCGCTGGTCCAGTCGAAGTTGCCACCGTCCACGATGGCGCCGCCGATGGTGGTGCCGTGGCCGCCCAGGAACTTGGTGGTGCTGTGCGTGATGATGTTGGCGCCCCACTCGAACGGCCGGCACAGGTAGGGCGTGGCGAAGGTGTTATCGATCATCACCGGGATGGCATACTTCCGGCCCAGAGCGGCGATCTCATCGAAGGGGAAGACGGCGATGTCAGGATTGCCCAACGTCTCGCCGTAGAGAATCTTGGTGTTGGGCTGGATCGCCCTCTCGAACCCGGCCAGGTCGCTCGGGTCGACAAACGTCACATCGATGCCGATGCGGGGGAAGGTGTAGGCAAACTGGTTGTAGGTGCCGCCGTAGAGCCGGCTCGAGGTGACGATGTGGTCGCCTGCGCCGCACAGGGTCAGGATCGCCTGGGCCTGCGCGGCGTGGCCGCTGCTGGTGGCCAACCCGCCCACGCCGCCTTCGAGGCTGGCCAGGCGCTGCTCCAGCACGTCGGTGGTGGGATTCATGATGCGCGTGTAGATGTTGCCAGGCTCCGCCAGCGCGAACAGGTTAGCCGCGTGCTGCGTGTCGCGGAACTGGTAGCTGGTGGTCTGGTAGATCGGCACGGCCCGGCTGCCGGTGGTCGGGTCGGGTTGCTGTCCGGCATGCAGCTGCCGGGTGTTGAAGCCAAACTTGCGCTGTGTAGTCATTGTCGTGTTCCTCTCAGCTTTCAGATGCACGATTCTGCGAATCGAGTGTACTTTCCCGTTAGGTCACCTCGCGCTGACCGAACACTGCCGGACCCCGCGCCCCTCAGCACACGGTGATTGCGCCAGGTCGGCAAATGAAACGCCCTCCCATCCATAGACGAGAGGGCGCATATAAGCACCGCGTGTCGTGTTCGCCTGTCCTTGCCCCCAGAAAAACCAACCCCGTGACGGGGATGAGCAGGACGCTGCCAGCGATCACACCCCTCTCATCTTCCAGATCTGGTCTGCCGGAATTGGCACCCTAACATCATGCGAGCATCACTGCTGCGATCTGCCGGGTTGTCGAGGCATCAACGGGCCGGTCCCTCCGCCTCTCTGGATGAGAATCCATGTCTATTCGATTGTAGGCAAGACTATAGCAAAGCATGGGAGCGCTGTCAAATACATGTAGCGCACTATACCGTCGCACTTCGCACCACAGATCCTGCATCAGGTCGCCTGCAGAGAGCAGGATCAGTAGACGCTTTCTTGTCCTCGGATTTGACGCACGCCGCGGCCGGTGCTACAATCTTTGACATCGTGATGGGTCATTGATGCCCTCCCCTGGCGATGCAACGCCGGTCCGGAGGGCGTTTTGTTCGCGTATCGGAGCTTGGCTGCCGGGATGCATATCGGTATTGACGCCAGATTGGTTTTCTACACGCGCGCCGGCATCGGGCAGTATACGCTCCGCCTGGTGCAGGCGCTGGCAAACGCCTTTCCCGAAGACCGCTTTACCCTGCTTCAAGACCGGCGGACCCCCCAGCCTCTCATCGACGCCCCAAATGTGGCGGCGACCCGCTGCCTGGTGCCCAGCCATCACCGGCTCGAACAGCTCCTATTGCCTTTGGCCTGCAATCGCCTGCAGGCCGAGGTATTCCATAGCCCGGACTTCATCCCGCCACTGCGGGCCAGTGGGCCAACTGTCATCACCATCCACGACCTGGCGTTCTTGATCTACCCGCATTTCCTCACCAAGGAAAGCGCGCGCTATTATGGGCAGATCGACCGGGCCGTACACCGGGCAGACGCGATTGTCGCCGTCTCCGAGAGCACCAAACACGATCTGGTCAGGATGCTGGGCGTAACCGAAGACAAGATCACGGTGATTTACGAGGCGGCGGATCCCCTGTTCCGGCCCAAAGACCGGCAGGCGGCGCTGCAGCACGTGAGGGCGCTCTACGACCTGCCCGACGAGTTCATCCTCTTTGTCAGTACGATCGAGCCGAGAAAGAACGTCGCCGGGTTGCTTCGCGCTTACCGCCGTCTCCGGGACGATTACAAACTGACCCCTGCACTAGCGTTAGTTGGCGCGCCGGGCTGGCTCTCCGACGACGTCCATGCCCTCGTGGAAGCTCTGGACCTCCGCTCGGCCTGTCATTTCCTGGGGCGCGTCAGCGGCCCCGACCTGCTTGATCTCTACAATTCCGCGCGGTGTCTGGTCCACCCGGCCTTCTATGAGGGGTTCGGACTGACGCCTCTTGAGGCGATGGCCTGCGGCACACCGGCGATTGTGTCCAACATCTCCAGCCTGCCTGAGGTGGTAGGCGATGCGGCGCTGCTGGTGGATCCCCAGGACGACCAGGAGATCACGGTGGCAATGTGGCGCTTGCTGACTGACCCGCTGCTCTGGGATGAGCTGAGAGCTAAGGGGTTGCGGCGGGCCAAGGCCTTCTCCTGGCAGCGAGCTGCGGAACAGACCATGGATGTGTATGGCGCAGTGCTGCCCACATAAGCCCACGCGATGTGCGAGGGCGCTCAGGCACGGGACCCGATGGCGCGTATCCTGATCCTCACCCCCCAATTACCCTATCCACCCCAATCCCTGACCGGGCGAATGCAGGGCACGACCATCCGCAACTTCAACCTGATCGCGGGCTTGAGTCGCCGGCACACCATCGACCTGCTCACCTTTGCCGAGCCCGGCACCGACGATATCAGCCTCTTGCAGCCCTATTGCGCGCGAGTGGCGGCGGAGCCGCCGCCTCGGCGGTCGCTGGGCCGGCGGGGCCTGGATACCCTCGTCAACCCTCTGCCCGACATGGCCCTGAGGTTAGGATGCCTCGCGATGCACACGCGCCTGGCTGCATTGCTGGCCGAAGAGCGCTATGACATCCTTCAGGTCGAGGGCATCGAGATGGCGCCATACGCGCTCGGGGTCGCACCTTCCGCGCGACCCCGAATCGTCTTCGACGATCACAATGCCGAATACCTGCTGCAGAAGCGCAACTGCCTAACCGATGCCCGGCGGCCAGCCCGTTGGCTAGCCGCACTTTACTCCTTCATCCAGTGGCAGAAACTTGCCATCTACGAGCGGCGCGTCTGCCGCACAGCCAGCGCCGTGGTAGCTGTTTCGGAGGCCGACCGGCAGGCAATCCGGAAATTGACACACGACTTGCCCGTGGCGGTAGTACCCAACGGCGTGGACCTGGAGTTCTACCGGCCGGGTGCCGTGGCACCGGAACCGGCCCTGGGGGCGCATGCCCTTGTGTTCACGGGCAAGATGGACTACCGCCCAAACGTGGATGCGGTGCTGTGGTTTGCAGAAGCCGTCCTGCCGCTGATCCGCGCGCGGGTGCCGGATGCCCGCTTCTATGTCGTCGGGCAGCAGCCCCACGCACGCCTTCAGCCGCTGGAGCAGGACGCTGCCGTGGTGATCACCGGCCGCGTCCCCGACGTGCGACCCTACATCGCGGGTGCAGGGGTCTATGTCGTGCCGTTGCGCATCGGTGGGGGAACGCGCCTGAAGGTGCTCGAAGCCATGGCGATGGGTCAGGCCATCGTCTCGACCCGGCTTGGCTGCGATGGCTTCCGGTTCACAGACGGCCAGGAAGTGCGTTTCGCCGACGAACCCGAAGCCTTTGCGACATCTGTCATTGCGCTGCTCCTTGATCGGCAGAAGGCGGCAGCGTTGGGACACGCCGCTCGCGCCCATGTCGAAGCCCACTTCGGGTGGGATGCCATCGTGCCGCTCATGGAGAACCTGTATTGATAAGTGGCGCACCGTCGCCCCAAGGCGCCGCCGGGGAAGCCAGACCTTTCCCATCTGTGCCTGCGGAATCCAGGCCGCGGTTACGGAGCCGTGTCCGATTGCTCGGTCTGCGGCTCGCCGGCAGGGTCTACCGCTACACACAGCATACTGTCCTGCGTCCAGCCCCTTCGGCCGCGCCACGTTCGATCTTGCTCATCCGGCCCGACCATCTGGGAGACGCGCTCTTCCTGACCCCCGCGCTACACGCGCTGCGCACTGCCCTGCCCGAGGCGCACATCACGCTCCTGGTAGGGCCTTGGAGCCGTGCGGTCTTCGCGGGAAATCGTGATGTGGACCGGGTGGAAGTCTGTACGTTCCCCGGTTTTGAGCGGCGACCTAAGGCAAACAGCCTTGCGCCGTATGAGCTGCTTCTCAAGGCGGCGAAAGATCTCCGCACCCGCGATTATGACACAGCCGTCGTGCTTCGCTTCGATCACTGGTGGGGGGCATGGTTGGCGGCCGCGGCCGGCATCCCGCGCAGGGTCGGCTACGACCGACCAGAGACAAGCCCTTTTCTCACCGAAGCCCATGCCTACCAGCCCGAACGGCACGAGGTTCAGCAGAATGCCTCACTGCTCACCGCACTGGCACCCGGGGCCTCGTGGCGACTCGGGCTGACCCGTTATGCCGTAAGCGACGAAGACAGGGTCTGGGCCCTGGCCTGGCTGGCAGAACGCGGGGTCGGCCCAGGCCAAACCCTGGTGGCGATCCATCCCGGCGCGGGAACTGCCGTCAAGCAATGGCCTGTCGCCGCCTGGGCCGAAGTAGCTAGGGGCCTATCCGACGCCCATCGTGCCCGTATCCTGTTCACGGGCAGCGACAGCGAACGCGCTCTCGGCGATTCCCTTGTCAGCGCGCTGGCACAGCCGGCGATCAACGCAGCCGGAGAGACGACACTGGGGCGGCTGGCGGCTATCCAAGAGCGTTGTGCGCTGGTTCTAGGATCGGACAGTGGCCCGCTCCATCTGGCGGTGGCCGTCGGGACGCCCACGGTTCATCTCTACGGGCCGGTGGCGGCCAGCAGGTTTGGCCCCTGGGGCGATCCCGGCCGGTATGTGGTCGTTTCCGCCAACTGGCCCTGTGTACCGTGCAACCGGTTAGACTGGCCGGCGCGAGTTCTGCAACAACACGCCTGCATGTCATCCATCACGCCCGAGCAGGTATTGGTTGCGGCACAACCACTACTAACAGAGAGAGGAGTTTGAACAGGTGACTCCAACGCCGATGGTCACTGTCCTGGAGGAAGACCAGCACTGGTGGTTTGCCAGCCGTACGCGAGCGATTCTCGCCTACCTGGACCGTTGTCTGGAACCCGGCACTGACCGGCGCATCCTCGATGTGGGCTGCGGCGCAGCCAACATGACCCATCATTTGCGCCACTACGGTCAGGTGGTGGGCGTGGACAATAACCCGCGGCCGCTGGAGATCGCTCGCCAGCGCGGGCTTGAGGCCTACCTGGGCCGGGCGGGTGACCTGCCCTTTGATGATGGGGAGTTCGACCTGGTGGCCTTACTCGATACCGTGGAGCATGTGCCCGACGAAGCACAAGTTTTCGAGGAATGCCACCGAGTACTGCGCGATCCTCAGGCGGCGGAAGGGGAACCCGGCGGCAAACTACTGGTGACGGTGCCGGCGTTCATGTCTCTGTGGAGCCATAACGATGTCATCAATATGCACCAGCGCCGCTACACCGCGCCGGAACTCCGGGGCAAGCTGGAATGCCACGGATTCCGGGTGCTGCGGATCTCCTACAACAACTTCTTCGTTTTTCCCCTGGCTGCTGCGCTGATCCTGTTGCGCCGCGGCCGCGCTGAACCAGAGCTGGCTTCACCGCACATCGACGAAGATGTATACCAGGTGGAGATGGAACCAACTCCTCCCGCACTCAACGCAATGCTCGGCGCCGTCGGCAGGCTCGAGGCGGCGCTCTTGCGGCACGTCAGCCTGCCGGTGGGCACATCGATCATCGCCATCGCCGAGAGAGTGTGATGCGGGCGCTCGCGGGCCCCACAACAGCTGCCGGCAACCCCGGGGCGGATAGACCAAGCCGTGGGTTCCCTCGAGCAACTCTGCTACCAGTCGAGCAGGAGGAGGGCTCCCAGGTCCTCGGCAGAGTAGCTGCCACGCACCCTCACCCGCTTCAGCTCGAAAATCTCATCGAGGGTGTGCGTGCTGCCCTGCTGAACGCTCAGCCCGCCCCAGTAGTCTGCCGACTTGAACACGGCAATGACCTGCGCGTCGTAGGCGCCTGACGGATAGCTCACCCATCGAGGGCGATAGCCCAGATGCTCCTCGATCGCTTCCGTGCCCCCGAGTGCCTGCCAAACCAGGTAGTCCACAGATTTTCCTCTGAGGTTAGGGTGATCGCGACTGTGTGAGCCGAAACGCTGCCCCGCGGCGGCCATCTCCTCAATCTGGGGCCATGTCATGTAGCCTGCCCGCCCCGCGTTTACGAAATCGGTGATGATGAAAAAGTGGCCCACTAAACCGTACTCCTGCAGCAGACGGAAGGCATTCTGGTAGTTGTCTTCGTAACCATCATCGAATGTCAGGATGACCGGTTTCGGGGGCAAGGGTCGCCCCTGGGTCAACGCGTAGAGCAGATCGTCGAGCGTGATCACCCGGTAGCTGTTCTGCACCAGATAGCGGAGATGGCTCTCAAAGCGATCGGGGGCCACAGACAGGTCCTGCCGGTAGACATCGGCGCCCGGTGGTGGCTCCGATACGTAGTGATACATGAGGATCGGGACCCGGACTGTTCGGGCAACACCATCGGGAGTGGGCCCAGGAGTGGGGGTGGCGCTGGGCGTGGCCGTTGGTGTGACGGTGAGGGTAGCCGTGGGCGAGCAGGTCGGCGTGCTGGTAACGGTGGCAGTGGACGTCGGCGTGCTGGTTGGTGTTGGTGACATTCCCGTCTGCGCAGGTGCCTCGACGGCGCGCGTCGCTACGGATGTCACGCCGGAGTGCGCCACAGGCGTTGGGATGGGAATCGTAGAGAGGGCCAACGAGTCCACGGATTGCGTGGCGCAGCCAGACAGGATCACCTGTGCCAGCAGCGCCAGGATCGCCAGCCCGGCGAGTGAGCTTGCCTCTGGTCTTCTCCTCATCGTGCGCAGGCTCTTCTCCGTATGCCGGGGTCACACGCAGTTCGTCGGGCGATATCTGAGGATAGTGCAGAGTCCTCTTTCTGTCAAAGCGGTTGAATCCAGTGGAATTGGAGGTTGGTCACGAGGCCGCCACCAAAAAAGTTGACCCAAGGAAAAGAATGCAGTAGAATGGGGGCATACGCTATTGCAGCCGATAACCTGATGGGCCGGGCGCGGCCAGGCTGACCCATTTTCGGCGAGGTGAGACATGTTCCGAGAGCAGATCCGTAAGTATTACGATCACTTGTCCCCCAGTTACCGTAGGGTGGCAGACTTCATCCTCAGCGACTATCATACCGCTGCGTTCATGACTGCTGCCGCACTGGCTCAGGCTGTAGGCGTCGACACCACCACTGTGGTGCGGTTCGCACAACGCTTGGGCTACCCGGGTTTTCCTGAGTTGATTGATGATATCCAGGAACAGGTCAAGCAAGAGCTGAGCCAGAGCTACGTGGCTGCCCCAGAGGACAGGACGCTGCAGGCCCAGGTCCAACAGTTGGTAAGCCGGGAACAGGCCAACCTGGAAAAGGCGCTAGCGCACAACAGCCTGGAGACCCTGGAGGCCATCCTGGATATGCTGCGATCTGCCCCCCGCATCATCGTGGTCGGGGAGTCATACGCCGCACCCTTGGCCCAATCATTCGCGGCGATGCTGAATGATGCCGGTCTGCCGGCGGTCTTCGCGGGCGGAGACGCGTACGACCGGGCTGTGGCTCTCTCGCATCTAGCGCGCAAAGAGGTGGTCATTGGGATGACCCCCGTCGAAGGCGAATCAGGGGTGTCGCGTGTCCTGCGCTATGCCCGCGACGAGGGAGCCATAACCATAGCGTGTACACCTGGCCTCAGCAATCAAGCTGCGCGCGCGGCCGAGGTACTCCTGTATACTCCTGGCGAGGCGGCCGGCACACTGCCCAGCCTGACGGGGCTTTATGCCATCTGCACGGCAATCGCGCAGGTTCTGGCTGGTTTGGAGCCTGGCGCCGCAACCAAACGAGCAGGCGAGATCCAGCGCGTTCTCTCGGAGATCGCGTAAACACGACGACTTCAATACAGGAGCGACAAGTGTACCAACAACACATTCGAGACATCTACGAGCATCTGTCGCCCGGCTACCGCCGAATCGCTGACTTCCTGCTCGAGCACTACCAGGAGGCGGCCTTCATGACTGCAGCCCAGGTGGGCAGGGCCTCCAATGTCGATACCACGCTGGTGGTGCGCTTTGCACAGCGGCTCGGCTACCCGGGTTACCCTGAACTGATCGCGGAAATCCAGGATGACGTGAAGCGCGATCTGCGTGCGGTGTATGAACCGACCCCCGCGGACGATTCGCCTCTTGGCGTCTTGCGACGCACCCTCACGCAGGACCGGAATAACCTGGAATACATGCTGCTGCACATGGACGCCGGCGCCGTAGAAACGGTTGTCGCTGTCCTGAACAAGGCGACGCGCATCTTCGTTTCCGGAGAGGGGAACGCCGTCTATCTGGCAGAAGCCTTCGCCGGGCGCCTGATGGTCCTGGGTTTCAACGCACACGCGGTTTCCAGCGAACTCGCAGGACAGGCAGCGACCGTGGCCATCATGAAGCCGGGCGACGTCGTTATCGGGCTCGGCACCACATCGATGACCCCCAGCGTGGCCGTGCTCCTTAAGGTGGCCCGGGCAGGTGGGGCCCAAACGATCGGCATTGTGGGCTCTCTGACCAACCCGGTCGCCGGTGCGGCTGAGCACGTGTTGCTGGCGCCGGCGCACACCATCGGGATCATGCCCTCCTGGACGGCCTTCGCCGCGATCACACACGGGCTGAGCCAGGCGCTGGCACTTTTGCGCGGCGACCCTTCTGCGGAATGGGTCATGCGCACAGATCACTTGCTGCAAGTATACGCCGAGGCCTTGCGCGACCAGATCCCCTCTGCGCGCCGGGCCCTTCCCGAGTACAACGCAGGGCTCGCGTCGAAGGCAAGCTGAGTCCGAGATGCGAGAAGCCACGCCGCAAGCGGAGCGGTGGCGTCAACAATAGGGCTACTGACTGTCACCAACGGAGTTTGTGGGCGCCTGACCCGGCATCGGGTCGGCTAGGGCGCCCAACGCAAGCAGGGCTGCGATATAACCCAGGTAATTCTCGTTGAGGAACCGCGAGAAGAAGAGAAAGGCCAGTAGGAATAGCCCGTAGCCCCACAGGGCGCGGGCTATGTTGTTTTCCCGCGCCTGCCGCCAGAGTAGCAGGACCAGCAGAGGCAGGCAGAAGGCCAACTGGAGCACCCAGAAAGGCCAATACGCGAAACGATCCGGGACCCACCCCGTAGCCAGCACCAGATTGGACGCGCCCCAGCCCCAGATCTGGTAAGCCGTAGGCGATGTACCGTTGGCCCAACGCCACACGTCATCGAACATCGCTGGCGCGTTCCAGAGCAGGTAAGGCCCGATAATCAGGGCGGCGACGAGCATGGTCGGCCAGAAGATGCGCAGAACACCTGCCAGCCAGGCGCCAGGCCGGCGTCGCAAATCGGCCGCCAGCTCGCCCGAGACCAGAACGATGTAGAAAGGCACCAGGAACCAGGCCGTCGGCTTGCTGGCACAGGCCAGACCAAGCGCGGCTGCCGACCCCAAAGCCCATCCACTCGATGTCACCTTCTGTCCGCGCGCTGCCCGGGCTCGGCGGTCGCGAAGCCACAGCCAAAGGCACAGCACGAGCCAGGCCAACACAAAGCTGTCATTCTGCCCGTAGATAAGGTCCGATCCCATGATCGGGTTGAGACTGATGAACATCACCAGAAGCAGCTTCTGCTCTGGTCCCCGGCCCAAACCGGGCAAGAGCAGCAAAGTGAAGACAAACAGCAGCAGGTAGACGAATCTCTGATCATACCAGCCGATGGTCCGCTCGGCTGCCAGCTTGAAGGGCGCGGAGAAAAGAAACGTCCAGGGCAGGTAGGGATAATGGAAGAGGGCCGTGCGGAACTCGCCGATTCCCCATTCCGCCATCGGGGTGGTGAGATAGTCCTCGACATAGGGATTCCGGCCCTGCAACAACATGTCGATGGTGGCCTCTGTCTGGATGACCCCTCCGTCGTGGCTGTAGCTTGCAGGGCCACTATTGTGGCGCAGCAACGTCAATTTCAAGCTTGGTGCAACGACGGTGAGCAACACGATCGCCCAGATCAGGGCCAGGCTAACCCGATAACGAACACGGTCGGAACGCACCAGTTCGTCGGCTACGAGGTAGGCTAGCAGGCAACCCAGCGCACCGACAATGAGAAGGAGCGCGATAGGGTCAACCAACTGCTGCTGGGCGAGCAGGCTCATGGCGCGCTGGGGCAGCAGACGGCCCAGCCAGGGATGCCGCGCCACGTCCTGCAGGCGGAGCGGCAGCACAGCCGCTTCGGCCAGGGTATCGATGCGAATGCGCGCCAACACCAGCACAACCAGCACCAGAGCAGTCAACCTTCGCGTGGGGAAGGCCATACCAGAGGAAGTGTCGCTCATAGCCGGCATTATACTCCGGCCTCACGGAAAAGGAACCTCGGGAGAGCGCCGGCTCCAAGGCTCTCGAGTACCAGAAGCCTTGTCTTTTCCGTCTCAGCGGTCTATAATCTATGGGTCGTCAAGAGCAGAAACCGGGCGGGAGTGGCTATGGACGAGAAGATGGGCTACGTTTCGGAAGTGGACCTGTTTCGCGATCTGCCCGAACGCGAGATGGCGGAGGTGGATCGCATTACTACCATCACCTCTGTGCCCCGCGGTCGCGTGTTTTACCAGCCCGAGGACGTCAGCGAGGTCCTCTTCTTTCTGAAACAGGGACGGGTGCAGCTCTACCGCATCTCACCGGAAGGGAAGAAACTGGTCATCGCCACCCTTGGACCGGGTAGCCTCTTCGGCGAGATGGCCCTGTTGGGCCAACAGATGCACAGCGCCTTTGCGGAAGCCCTGGATGACTGCCTGATCCTGGTGATGAACCGGGCCGACCTGGAACGACTGATCCTCAACAAGCCAGCCGTTGGGCTCCGACTGCTCGATTCCACCGGGAAGCGCCTCAGGGAGGCAGAAAGGCGGCTCGAGGACATGGCTTTCAAGGGTATTCCCGCCCGGTTGGCCTCCTTGTTGCTCAGGCTCTCAGCAGAACGCCAGTCAGACGAGATCGCCGGCCTGACCCATCAAGACCTCGCCGAAACCATTGGCACCTATCGTGAGACCGCAACTCAGGTCCTCAATGACATGAAGACGGATGGCCTCATCGAAATCGGGCGCAAGCATATCCGCATCTTGGACCCGCAGCGACTGCGCGCGATTGCCCAGAGCTAGTACGGTTGGCGCAGGGAAGTGGCAGGTCATGCGCCAAAATCGCTTTTGACAAAGCACATAACACCTTGTAGAATGCTTCTTGCTGGCCCTAAGGCGACATTTGCCATGGTGTTGTCGGAGTTCTGCTTGTCTTCACAGCCAATCATGTCTCAAGGAGGAGCAGTATGACCCACGTTATCACCAATATCTGCCTGCGCGACGGTGGCTGCGTGGAGGTGTGCCCGGTGGAATGCATCGTCCCGGGCAACCCCTCAGATGAATGGCCTCTCTACTACATCGATCCCGACACCTGCATCGACTGCGGCGCCTGCGTGCCGGAATGTCCCTGGGAAGCCATCTTCCCTGAAGAGGACGTGCCGGCGGCGTTCGTTGCCAAGGCCTCCATCAACGTGCGCGGTCAGAACTTGCCGCAACGATTGAACATGCCGGCTGGCACGTCTGGCTACAGCGACGTCTATGATGGCGTCAACAGCCAAAACGAGCCGGTACACCTGGAGGGCACGCGCATCCTCAAGGCCGGCGAGGTCGTAGATCTGACGCCCGCCACTGACGAGAACCGCAAGTACTTCGCCGAAGGACCCGGATATCCTTGATCGCGGGTTGGGCGTTCCCAACTGAATCGTAGTTTGATAGGCCTCTGCATCATGCGGGGGCCTATTTTTCGTGATTGGAGCCAAACAGCTTGAGTTCTGACCGCGAAGATCGCCTCTATCCCACACGTCCAATGGTGGGGGTCGGCGCCGTCATATGGAATGGGGCGCAGGTGCTGCTGGAGCGGCGCGGGCAGCCTCCTTCACAGGGCACATGGTCGCTGCCCGGCGGGTTGATCGAGGTAGGGGAGACCGCCGAAGCTGCTGTGCGGCGCGAGGTAGGCGAGGAATGCGATATCGATGTCGCGGTGGGACCTGTTCTGGGCCTCTTCGAGCCCATGCAGCGGGACCCCGATGACCGCGTTCGCTACCACTTTGTCGTGATTGACTTCCTGGCCTATTACCAAGCCGGGGATTTGCACAGCGGAGATGATGCCGCCGAAGTGCGCTGGGTAGACCCGAAGGATCTATCCCACTACGCACTGTCTCCGGCCATAAAGGCCATGATTGAGCGCGCGTTGGCGCTGGTGCAGGCGACATAGAGCGGCAACGCCCGCATTCCGAGCGGAGGACGAAGATGTGCCAGATCATGCTCGACGGTGAGCACCTGACCATTGAGGACACCATTGCTGCAGCCTATGCGCAGCCGGGCGAGCTGACGGTCAGGTTGAGTGCCGACGCAGAGGGTAAGGTGGCGCACGCACGACGGGCCGTCGAGACGTTTCTCGCCGATGGGCGCGTGGTGTATGGCATCACCACCGGGTTTGGCGCGTTCAAAGACAGGCTGATCCCCCCCGATCAGGTGAGGGAGCTCCAACGCAATATCCTAATGAGCCATGCCGTAGGGGTCGGCCCCTTGTTCGAGACCCCCATCGTGCGCGCGATGATGTTGATCCGGGCCAACACGCTGGCGAAAGGATACTCGGGCATCCGGGGCGAGGCCTTACGTTTGCTGCTGCAGATGCTTGAGCGAGGCGTTCACCCGATCGTGCCGGTGCAGGGATCTCTCGGCGCATCGGGTGATCTGGCCCCCCTGGCCCACATGGCCCTCGTGATGATCGGTATGGGGGAAGCGGAGTATCGCGGCCAGAGGATGCCTGGGGACCAGGCCCTGGCTCAAGCGGATCTGCGGCCGCTGGAGCTCGAGGCCAAGGAAGGGCTGGCGCTCACTAACGGCACCGCCCTGATGGCGGCTCTCGGGTCGCTCGCAGTCGTGGAGGCCGAGAATGCAGCAGTGGGCGCCGACGTCGCCGGCGCCCTTAGCCTGGAAGCACTGCATGGCACCCTATGGGCCTTCGACTCGCGCCTTCATGCCGTCAGGCCTCATCCCCGCCAGGTGGACACTGCCGCCAGCATGCGCTCCCTGCTTGCGGGTTCGACGTTTGCCCGGCCCAGCGATGACCCCGACGTGCAGGACGCCTACACGCTGCGTTGCATCCCCCAGGTTCACGGCGCCTGCCGTGACGCCATCAAGTACGCGCGTTGGGTGTTGGAGATCGAACTCAATAGCGCGACGGACAACCCCTTGATCTTCTGGGAGGGAGACAGCCCCGTCGCTATCAGCGGCGGGAATTTCCACGGGGAGCCACTGGCCATCGCCTTCGATTATCTCGGGTTGGGGATGACCGAACTGGGCAACATGGCAGAGCGTCGCCTGACCCGCCTGACCGATGGCACTAGCAACCGTCACATCCTGCCGGACTTCCTGACCAGGCATGGTGGTCTCAACTCCGGCTTCATGATCACCCAGTACACCGCCGCGGCACTGGCCTCTGAGAACAAAGCATTGGTGCATCCCGCCAGCGCCGATACCATTCCGACTTCCGCTAACTGGGAAGACCACGTCTCCAATGGCCCGATCGCCGCCCGCCAGGCGCGCCAGATCATCGAGAACGTGGAGAAGATATTGGCGATCGAGTTGATGGCTGCAGCCCAAGGCATTGACTTCCGCCGAGAAGCGATGCCAGGTGCCAGGCTAGGACGCGGCACACATGTGGCCTACACCATGATCCGGGAGCGCGTGCCGTTCCTGGAACGCGACACCGTGCTCTATCCATACATTGAGGCGGTGCACGAGCTGGTGGCAAGCGGGGAGCTGCGGGATGCCATCTCGCCGATCCTGGCGGAAGGCGGGGGCCCATGAGCGATCGCCCGTGATGGAGGCGCAGAGAGAATGGAGCGCGTGATTCGTGCCCCTCGAGGCACAACCTTGACCTGCAAGAACTGGCTGATCGAAGCTGCCTACCGGATGCTCCAGAACAACCTCGATCCGGAGGTCGCCGGCGACCCTGAGCACCTGATCGTCTATGGCGGCCGTGGGCGGGCGGCGCGTAACTGGGAATGCTTTGATGCTATCCTGGCGAGCTTGCGCACCCTGGATCCTGACGAGACGCTGCTGGTTCAATCCGGCAAACCGGTCGCCATCTTCAAGACACACGTGGATGCGCCCAGAGTACTCATTGCCAACTCTAACATCGTGCCCCATTGGGCTACGCAGGAGAACTTCGACCGGTGGGAGGCTGCAGGACTCACGATGTTCGGCCAGATGACCGCCGGAAGTTGGATCTACATCGGCACCCAGGGCATCCTTCAGGGCACCTACGAGACCTTCGGAAGCCTGGCCCGCCAGCACGGCTGGGGTTCCCTGAGGGGCAAGTTTGTGCTCACCGCCGGCCTGGGCGAGATGGGCGGCGCGCAGCCTTTGGCCGTAACCATGAACGAAGGGGTCGCTCTGGTCGTCGAGGTGGACCGGTGGCGCATCGATCGGCGCCTCCAACACCGCTACCTCGACGTTGCCACCGAGAACATTGAAGAAGCCATGACCTGGGTGGAAGAGGCGAAAGCGAGGGGCGCACCCCGGTCCATCGGGCTGCTGGGCAACGCGTCAGAGATCCTTCCCGAGCTCGCACAGCGGGGAGTTGTTCCGGATGTGGTGACCGACCAGACCAGCGCACACGACCCGCTGATGGGGTATATCCCTGCCGGATTGAGCCTGGAAGAGGCTGCCGACCTTCGGCAGAGCGATCCGTCCGCGTACCAGGAGCGTGCACGGGCCAGTATGGCTGCTCACGTCGAGGCAATGCTGGCCTTCCAGCGGGCTGGGAGCATCGTTTTCGACTACGGTAATAACCTGCGCCAGCGAGCGTACGACCAAGGTGTGCGAGACGCCTTCTCGTATCCAGGGTTCGTGCCGGCATACATCCGCCCGCTCTTCTGCGAGGGGGCGGGGCCCTTCCGATGGGTGGCGCTCAGCGGCGCCCCCGAGGACATCTACGAGACCGACCGCATCATCCTGGAGTTGTTCCCGGAGAACGAGCTGCTGCGGCGGTGGATCACCCTTGCCGAAGAGCGGGTCGCATGGCAAGGGCTTCCGGCGCGCATTTGCTGGCTGAAGTATGGCGAGCGCGCCCGTGCCGGCCTGGCATTCAACGACGCAGTGGCCGAAGGCCGCCTGAAGGCGCCTATCGTCATCGGCAGGGATCATCTCGATGCGGGCAGCGTGGCAAGCCCCAACCGCGAAACGGAAGGAATGCGCGACGGCTCAGACGCGATTTCCGATTGGCCGATCCTCAACGCCTTGATCAATGCCGTCGGCGGAGCAACCTGGGTGAGCTTTCATCACGGGGGAGGGGTGGGGATCGGCTACAGCCAACATGCCGGGCAGGTCATCGTTGCCGACGGCACCCCGGCGGCGGCAGCTCGCCTTCAGCGCGTGCTCACAACGGATCCCGGTATGGGAATCGTGCGGCATGCCGACGCCGGCTACCCGGAGGCGCTCGCCGCAGCCCAGTTTTTCGGTGTGAAGATCCCTATGATGAAAAAATAGAGGGGCCCCAAGCAACCATCAGGCCTTGAGATTCCAGCTCGCTCTTTTCCACGCCTTTCTGGCCTCTTTGCCTGGGCTTACGCCTTTTTTCTGTGGCGCTTGCTTTCAGGTCCGGCCGGCGGGATTCCAGTTGCCCGGATTGCTCGAGCTTAGAATCGCCCTTCGATTTCTCGGGGCTCCCCCACCACAGCTTTCCCCACCGATGCGTTGAGTCATCCTGATGGTTTTCTCGGAATTCTATCTCCCGGCCCATGGGGCCTTCGGACCGTTCTCCGGTGTTCCCGCCAGTTAGTGTATCAACGCGTTCGATGGTTCCCACTATGGCAATGATGAGTATAGCAGTGAGCCGGCCCCTTGTCAAGCGTTTTGCCCAATTTTTAAGGTCGGGCACGGGCCCCAATATGAACACTCTCTTTCATCTTATGTTTGTATCAAGTATGAAGAGAAGTAGTAGGAGCGGTGGATATGTGGGCAACATGCTCCACGGATCGCCAAAACGCCACTGGCAGTGGCGCTGCAACCTTTTCCTCCTACGGCTAGGGTTTCATTGTGTGTCGACTGGATGGAAAAGGCGTGGATAAGCGATGATCCCCAATCGGGCAGGCTTGCCGGCGATGGCCCTGCCCTTCCCCCGTGGCTGGGTCCCCTTGCCGAGTCGCACACTGCATGTTGTGGCGCCACGCCCCGCTTTGCCGAAGGGAGCCGGCCGGGCATCTCTGGCGCCGGTGACGCCATGGGGACCGGTGTGGACAGGTGGCTGGCTTTTCCCCAGGAATATCCCCGTCCGGTGTGGAGGGCGGCTTTCTTTGGGCGGGGGTGACCCTTTTGGGATCATGCGAGTTGGCATGGTATCCTTTGGCGCCGTCCCGTGGAAAGCATAGATCTTCTGCGGGGCTGCAGCCTGACAGGCTGCTACAACAGTAGAGTGAGAGGCGATTCGTGGCGATCACCCAGGGTAGGGCTGTCCGTTTCATGACTTACAATATCCACAGGTGGGCTGGCCAGGATGGGCGGCTAGATGTGGCCCGCTTGGCGCAGGTAATTCACGCTGCCGGCGCCGATGTCGTTTCGCTGAACGAGGTTATCCAACCGGCAATCCTGGGCACGCGCACTCTTGAGCCTCTCGCCGATCTGGCGGATCGCCTGGGGATGGACTTCGCGTTTGGCCCGAGCGGATGGGTGGATGTAGGACCAGGCTGGCACGGGCCGCTTGGCAATGCATTGCTTAGCCGCTATCCGCTGGTCGACGTGACGAATACCCTGTTGCCGAAGCCGCCCGGCTTCAAGCAGAGGTCTCTCCTCGAGGCGAAACTTGCGGGTGGCCCCGCAATAGGCTTGAGGGCATATGTGACCCACCTGGATCATGCCTTCGAGGGCACGCGGATGCTGCAGATCAATGCGGTGCTGCGCCGGATGTCTCGCCACGGCGCCCATTTCCTGGCCGGCGACTTCAACACGCCTGGTTTCTATGGCCCCAACGCACGCCGATTCTTGACGCCCGTGTTACGGACACTCCGCAACGCCGGTTACCAGGATGCCTTCCATGTTGTGGGTGAAGGTCACGGGAGGACGTTTCCGGCACTCTCGCCCCTTCTTCGCATCGACTTTCTGTTCTGGCCGCGGCACTGGGCCCACGGCCTGTGCTCGGTACGAACGCTGAACCATGCGTCGGTTGAGTGTGCTTCGGATCATCGCCCGGTCGTGGCGGAGTGGTCGTGGCCGCCCTCTTTCCAGGCATAGTTTCCTCTTTGGAGGAGGTTAGTCTGGCACGGCAGCGACAGGGCCCGTTGTGGAACCGGAGCGGGGCAGCCCTGCCTGGTGGGACACGCGGTATCTCAGCGGAGATATCCCGTGGCATACGGGCATCGTGCCGCCAGAGGTCGAGCGGCTGATTTCCTTTTACAGCGCGTTTAGCCTCTCTTGGCTTGGGGAACGCCGGGCCCAGGGGCCAAAAACTGTCTTCCGAGCCAGGCTCGCAGAGAAGGTCGCCCGGCTTACTTACCCGGCGGAGGCATGGGGCTAGAATAGATCCATCAGCAGCGAATATGTGAGGGAGGGGGCATGTCCTTCTTTGAGAACCCACTGAAGCGGGTTGAGCGGCTCAAACGCGTGAAGAACATACCGGGGCCTAGTTCGGATGAGCGTGTGCCGCCCGGTCAGTTTCTGACCGAGAAATTCCCTGTTTTGCACTATGGCTCCGTCCCGATCTACGAGAGCCTGGATGACTGGGACTTGCGCTTGTTCGGTTTGGTCCAGACCCCGGTGCGCCTGTCTTGGGAAGAGTTGATGACGTTGCCCACCAAGACTCAGGTGGTAGACATCCACTGCGTTACCCGGTGGAGCAAGCTGGACACGGCCTGGACCGGTGTACCGTGGCGTGAAATCGTCAAACTGGTCCAGGTGAAGCCAGAGGCCACGCATGTCATGGCCCATTGTGAGTATGGTTTCACCGCCAACGTGGGCCTAGATGTGTTGGACGACGATGACACCTTGCTGGCCTTCTTGTACGACGGGAAGCCGCTTGAGCCCGAGCACGGCTACCCACTGAGGCTATTGGTGCCCAAGAAGTACTTTTGGAAGAGTGCGAAGTGGCTGCGCGGCATCGAGTTCATAGCCGGTGACCAGGCGGGGTTCTGGGAGCGAAATGGCTATCATATGGAAGGGGATCCCTGGAAGGAAGAACGCTTCGGCTGGTAAGAGATGATCAGCTACCAATTGCGCCAGCAGGAGTACCTGTTGCAGATCAGCCGTGCGATGACCGCCAGGCTGGACCTGCCGTCACTCCTTCGGCTGATCCTGACCAGTGCCGCCGAGATCATGCGCGCAGAGGCAGGGCTGATTGCCCTCCGCCGCGGACAGGCCAGCACGCTGGCGGTCCATGCCAGCTATGGCATCCCCGTGGCGACGCTTCCTCGGTTCGCTCCCCTGCTAACGGATTTCCCGCCGCAAGCTGAGGGCTTCGGAATCCCCGACCTGCAGGCGCGGGTCAACCTGGTCGCGCTTGCCATCCGGCTGCCGCTGCATCAGGTTGTTGCCCTTCCTCTGACCTTCGAGGATCATTTGCTCGGGGTGATCTACCTCTTTCGCAGCGGAAGTATCGCGTTTTCCGGCAACGATGAGCGAGTACTGGCAAGCTTTGCGGATCAGGCGGCGATTGCCGTGCGCAATGCACAGCTTTACCAACAGGTTGTCTCAGAGAAACAGCAACTGGATGCCATCATCGAAAACAGTGCCGATGGCGTGATGATTTTGGGCCCTGACCGGCATATCCAGGTATTCAACCGGGCATTGAGCCAGATGACCGGCTGGCCAGCTGATCAAGCTATCGGACGGCCGTGTTACGAGGTGTTGGCGCTAGAGAATCCTTCTGGGACCAACCTGTGCGGGGCCGATCTTTCGGCGGCGCTCGAAGGCACTGGGCCATGGCAGGTCGAGGGTGAGTTGACCCGCCCCGGCGGCGGCCGGATCGCCGTGAGCGTGAGCTATTCGCCGCTCTTCGATGAGGAGCAGCGCCTGAGCCACATTATCGCCAACGTGGTGGATATCACCCGGTTCCGCGAGGCCGAGGAGATGAAGTCCACGTTCATCTCGGTGATCTCTCACGAGCTGAAGACCCCGGTTTCGTTGATCAAAGGCTACGCCGGCACGCTGGCGCGGGAAGACGCCAACTGGGACACGGCGACAGTGCGAGAGGGCCTGCACGTGATCAGCGAGGAGAGCGACCGGCTCAATGCGCTGATCAACAATCTGTTAGACGCCTCCCGCATCCAGGCGGGCGGCTTCACGCTCGAGCCTGCCGACGTCTCCATCCCCCGTCTGGTAGAGAAGGTGGTGGAGAGCTACCGGCTACAGACCGATAAGCACCATTTCGTGCTGGATTTCGGCGAGGACTTTCCTGTGGTGTTCGCCGATGAGGAGCGCCTGAGGCAAGTGTTCAATAACCTGGTCGGCAACGCTATCAAATACGCTCCCGAGGGTGGCGAGGTGCGGATAGGTGGTTGGTGCGATGGAGACAATGTGACGTTATACGTCGCAGACCAGGGCATAGGCATCCCACTGGACGAGCAAGACAAGCTTTTTCAGCGCTTTTACCGGGTTGATTCCAGCTTGCGAAGGAAGACGCAGGGCGCGGGCCTGGGTCTTTATCTGTGCCGATCGATTATCGAGGCGCATGGTGGGCATATCTGGCTTCGGAGTGAGCCGACAAAGGGAACCACGGTGTTCTTCTCAATCCCGGTTGACTGCGCCCCAGGTGGGGCGCAGGTGGCGGGCAGATGACGTGTTCTGTTTGCCCTCGCTCCTTGCGCGGGCAAACAGAACACGTATATATGTCATACAGTGTAGTTTCCTGTACATACCGTGTACTTTAGTGATGGGGTGGTTGCGATGAAGAAGGGGCGGATTCTGGTGGTCGATGACGAGGCCAGGATGCGGCATTTCGTTCGGATGAATCTTGACCTCGAAGGGTATCAGATCAGCGAGGCAGAGAACGGGCTGGCGGCCCTGGACAGGGTCCGGGAGGACTTGCCAGACCTTGTGCTCCTCGATGTGATGATGCCAGAAATGGACGGGTTCGAAACACTGCAGCGCATCCGGACGTTTTCGTCGGTGCCCGTGATCATGCTCACCGTGAAGGGCGATGAGGCGGATAGAATCAGGGGGCTCGACCTGGGTGCCGACGACTACGTGACGAAGCCGTTCAGCCCCCGGGAACTGTCCAGCCGGATTCGCGCCGTGCTGCGCCGGGTGGAGCCGCCCAAGACCCAGGCTGAGGAGCCCTTGGCGATCGACGAGGACCTGTCAATCGACTTTCGTCGCCGCGAAGTGATCTCACGTGGTGAGCACATTAAGCTGCGCCCCACGGAGTACCGGCTGCTGCTCCACCTGGTGGAAAACGCAGGCTGGATCGTGCCGCAAGAAACACTTCTGGCGAAGGTCTGGGGCCCGGAATACACGGACGACAGCCAGTTGCTGAGGCTGTACATCACCTATCTACGCAAGAAGATCGAGCCCGACCCGAGCAACCCGCGCTACATCCTGACCGAGCGTGGTGTCGGGTATCGGTTTTTTGATTACCGCAAGCCGTCTAGATAAGCCCCAGTTCCTTGCCTACTTGCTCGAAAACACCCAACACGCGGTTCAGTTGCTGGTCGGTGTGGGTTGCCATGTAACTTGTGCGGAGCATCTCGCGGCCCGGTTGTACCGCCGGCGAAAAAATGGGGTTGACGAAGACGCCAGCCTCGAAGAGTCGCTTCCATGCGAACGCAGTGAGATTGCGATCGCCGATGATGATCGGGATGACCGGTGTGACAGAGTTGCCGGTATTGAAACCGAGCTGTCTGTAGCCCTTGCGCATGTAGGCCGCGATCTGGTTCAGTCGCTCAACGCGCTCGGGTTCTTCCCGCATAATGTGCAGCGCTGCCAATGCGGCCGCCGCATTGGACGGTGGAATACTTGCGCTGAAGATCAGCGAACGCGCGTTGTGCTTGATGAAGTCGACGACGGTTGCATCGCCGGCGATGAATCCACCCAGCGAAGCGAAGGATTTGCTGAAGGTGGACATGATCAGGTCCACCTGATCGGTTACGCCGAACTGCGCCGCCGTGCCGCGCCCACCGCCAAGCACGCCTATGGCATGGGCATCGTCGACCATCAACCGGGTGCCGTACCTTTTGCACAACGCGATGATCTCGGGCAGCGGAGCAATGTCGCCCTCCATGCTGAAGACACCGTCCACGACCAGCAATTTCCCCCGATCCTCGGGTAACCTGTCAAGCAGCCTCTCTAGCTCTGCCATGTCGTTGTGCGCAAAGCGCCTGGTCTCGCCCCAGCTCAGCTTAGCCCCATCCACGATGCTGGCATGGTCCTCTTTGTCGAGGATGACGATGTCACCACGGCCCACGATGGCACTGATTGTGCCCAGGTTTGTCTGCATGCCCGTCGAGAACACCAACGCGGCTTCCTTGCCCACCCAGGCAGCCAGTTCCTGTTCGAGTTGTTCGTGCATCTCGAGTGTGCCGTTCAGGAAGCGCGAGCCGGTGCAACTGGTACCGAACCGGTGCACGGCATCGATCGCGGCCTGGCGCACCTTGGGGTGTGTGGTGAGCCCCAGGTAGTTGTTGGAGCCGCACATAATCAGCCGGTGACCGCGGAAACTTGCTTCGGTGCCCTCGTTCTCGGTGAGGGGTATGAAATAGGGGTACATGCCGGCCGCGATGGCGTCTCTCGCCTCGGTGTATGCGTAGCACTTATCAAAGATATCCACTGATGAGACCTCCGGTGCGTGATGGGATGCGCAATAGAGGATGAAAGATGCGCATCAGTTCAGGTACCCATTTGCCTTGTACCAGGCATACGCCTTTTGGGCTGCGTCGCGGAACGGCAGGAGGGGATACCCCAGCTCTTGCACTGCCTTGGTAGAGTCGAAATAGGCTTCGTACGCACTGAGCCGGACCTGTTCACCACTGACGAGAGGCGGCTGCCGGCTGACGCGATTATAGATATCGATCCCGGTTGCGATGGGCGGCAACAGCCAACCGGGTATCGTCCGACTGGGGGCCGGCCGACCGCAGATCGCGGCCATCGTCGCGGTGATCTGCCGGTACGACAGGTTCTCCCCGCCCAGGATATACCGCTCGCCGACGCGTCCCCTCTCCGCCGCTGCGAGATGCCCCTGCACGACAGCCTCGACGTCTGCCATGCACACGCCGCCGGGCGGCACGGCAGGGAGCGCGTGTCGGGTAAACTCGAGCACCATGCTGCTCGATACCATGTAGTGATCGCCGGCCCCGATGACCACCGCGGGGTTGACGATGACAGCCGCGAGACCCTGCTTCACCGCCCGGCCGACTTCGTCTTCAGCGCGATGCTTGCTGTCCGCATAGGCGAACGAGGCGCTCACGGCGTCGAAGGGGGTCTCTTCATTGGCGAGCTTCCCGTCCGATGGAATGCCGATGGCAGCCACAGAGGACGTGACAACCACGCGCCGTACCCCGGCCCGGAGACAGGCCTCCATCACTACTCGCGTGCCCTCGACGTTCACGCGGTACACCTGTTGCCGGTCGGCCCGCCAGTATGACGAGATCGCGGCCACATGGAAGACCAGGTCACACTCCTGCGTGGCACGGGCCACAGATGCAGGATCGAGGATATCGCCGATGAGGTGCTCCACGGGCAGGTCTTGTAGCCCGAGCAGGCTAGACCCGTCCCGTCGCAAGACCCGCACGGCATCGCCGCGCTCTAGCAGTGCGGCCACCAGGCGCGAACCGATGAATCCCGTGCCGCCAGTTACGAGCACTCTCACAATGGTCGTTCGTAGATGCGGTAAGTCTTGTAGCGCTGTCCGCCCAGGCGTTGGATGATGCGGTTCATCATGGTATTCGATTCCAGGATCCATGAGGTCTCGAGCCGCTTGTAGCCACGAGCAAGCGCCGCGCGGGCCGTCTCTATATAGAAGACGGCGTCTGCACCCAGGCCGCGGTCCGCTTCGATCATGCCCATGATGAGCAGCCTGGCCTGGTCCACCTTGCGCTTGTGCCACATGAACTTCAGCAGCCCCAGGGGCCACTGGTGGCCACCCCCCGACCAGCGGAGCGCCTGGTGGAGATCCGGCAACGTCAGCGACACCCCGGCCGGCTTCCCGTCTGCCGTCTCTGCAATCAGCACCAGGGTGGGATCCAGCACAGGCTTCAGGCTCTGGGCCAGATGGTCGATCTCACGGTCGGTCATCGGCACAAACCCCCAATTGCGCGCCCAAGCCTGATTGTACACTTGTTTGATCAACGCCACGTCGCGGTCGAAATGGCGCATGTCCACCGGACGGACGTGGATGCCCTGGCTCTGCATCGATTTCTCGGCGGCATGAAACAGTTTCTGCGGGGCAGCGGCCAGGTCAGCGGCCACGTCAAAAATGTAGGCGTACAGGTCCATGGCTTTGCTGTAGCCATGTGACTCGATCATGCTGGAATAGTAGCGCGGGTTGTAGGTCATCATGACCATGGGCGGCTCATGGAAACCGTCCACCAATGTGCCGACTTCCTCGTTGGTGGAGAAATTGAGGGGCCCGCGCATGATCTTGCTGCCCCGAGACCTGGCCCAGCTCTCTGCCGCGTCCAGTAAAGCGTCGGCCACTTCCCGGTCGTCGAGCGTCTCGAAAAAGCCGAAACCGCCCATCTGTTCGTTTTGAAAGGTGTTGTGATTCTGGTTGATCACGGCGCCGATGGTTCCCACTAATCTCCCCTCACGGCGCGCGAGGAAGAGCTGGTATTCGGCATGCTCGTAGAAGGGATTCTTCTTCCGATCGAAGAAAGCCACCCGCTCTTCGATCAGGGGGGGAACCCAATTCGGATCACCCCGGTAAAGCTCGAACGGGAATGTGACCAGCGCTTCGACGCCCTTGCGATCAGCCACCGGTTCGATATGGACCTGATTCATGCCCTCTATCCTGCCTCTCTGGTGGGTCTCTCGGGCCAAATGCGGCGTGTCAGTATCCGGTGAGATATGAATAGAATGTGGACACCGAGTGCCTTGGTCCAGGCCGGACCATCTCTCGGGCGGGTCTGGCAACCGCCGGGATGATACCGCGGCTCACACTTTATTGATAGTGTGCGCGAGGGATTATAGCACGGCTGCTTCTATCCGCAAACAGCGCGTTCTTCGCGTGGGTAGACGCAGATCTTCTCCAACAAGGCCTTTGCCAGGGCTTTGGTCTCCAACATGTATTGGTGTTCGAGAATCGGGCCAACACAGCTCGGGCAGCCGCTCTCACAGGGGCAATTGGCCACCAGGTCGAGGGCGGCCTCTAACAAGTCTGCTAGAGATTCATAGATCTGTTCGGCGTAGCCCACGCCCGCGGGGACTCTCTCGTAGAGCGTAATGGTCGGTAGCCCCGAGCCTGCTTCCTGGGGATCTGTCAGGATGCCCAGGTCGTTCGGGTCGCACATGAGATGCAGCGGGGCGACCCCGGCAAGCAACGCTGCCACGCCCCCCAGTCCGGAGCGGGTCCGGACGGATGCCTCGGCACGATGATGACAGCTCGAGCAGAGGGTCACGAGGTTCTCGAGACGATTGGCGGCCTCCCACGCCCGCTCTCTCGGAAGCCCGTCTCGCAAGCCGGGATCCGCGAGAAAGGCACGGAAAGGGATCTTGTGGTGGGCGTCGTGCGCTCTGCCTGCGATCTCCGGCGCCCCACACCCCTGACAGCGGTATCCGTCGCGAGCCCGCACGGCATCGCGCTGAGCAGGCCACTCCGGGCCGTACTCGTTGGGGTCAGAATACCAACGTCCTTCGGCCCTCAATGAGTCAATCAGTGCGTCGGGGAACGCCAGCCAGAAGGCCTGGGTTTCGAGCGCCTGCTCGGGAAGGTCGATCGGGCTGGATCCCAGCAGCTCGTTCGTGCCGCGCCGGAATGTCCGATATCCTGTCGCCCGGCTCACAACGCGCACATCTCCCCAGCCCACCTGGATGCCGGCTGGCGCATCTGGTGCAGCCTCAGACTCGCCAACTGGGCGAGGCGGCAGGTATTCCGTTGCGGCCCGTTCTGCCATAACCTCGATCCGTTCCTCGATGTTCGGCCGCGTGTAGAAGTCCACTTCCACCGGGCGCACGCTGGCGATGCCGGCATCCCAGTCTAGCCGTCCGACCAGGTAGGTGGCGCCTTCGTGCAGATAAATGGCGCCTTGGTAGAGGAGCAGCGGGATCCCGCTCCTTTCCATCTCTCCGATGGTCCGTGGCTTGCCACCCTGAGGGCCAACGGCCTGGATCACAACCCGGTCGGGTGAGGCGGAGCGGAGGCTGATGCCGGCGGCCGGGGGCTGGTCGCCGGCCCAGAAGTAGCGACCGCCGCCCCTGTAGATCTGCTCCGCCTCGACCAGATCGTCAAGAACACCCGCGAGACTCGGCACGGCCCCGAACGGTTCATCCTCCCAGAGCGGCAACTCGGCTGCGGCGCAGGCCAGGTGCGCGGAAAGGATCACAGCGTTGTCAGGGTTGAGGCGTGCGTGCTCGGGGCTATTCCCCAGGAGGTACTCTGGATGGGTCATCAGGTATTGATCGAGAGCGGCGGCCGACGCCACCAGGAGGCCCACTGACGGGCCCTGCCGTCGCCCTGCCCGTCCCATCTGCTGGCGGGCACTGGCGATTGTGCCCGGGTATCCGATCAGGAGGGCGGCATCCAGTTGGCCGATATCGATGCCCAGCTCCAGGGCGCTGGTCGCCACGACGCATCGGACCGCGCCCTCTCGCAGCCCGCGCTCGATCTCGCGCCGTTCGGCGGGCAGATAGCCGCCGCGATAACCCCTGATAGTGGCCGCGTCCAAGGACGACTGACCTTCCCGGGCCAGATCGCGTATGTGGGCCAGGGTCAATTCCGCAGTCAGGCGGGCACGGGTGAACACAATAGTCTGGACGCCATGCGCCAGGAAATGTGTGGCCAGATCGGCGCCTTCCATGTTGCTGCTGCGCCGGATGCCCAGGGATGCATCAAGCATGGGCGGGTTGTAGAACAGGACGTGGGCTTCGCCTTGCGGCGCCCCGTTCTGCTCCGGCCCAATGAGGGCCACAGGAGCCTCGACGAGCCGGGATGCCAGCTCGGCCGGGTTAGCGATGGTCGCCGATGCCAGGATGAACTGGGGCTCGCTGCCATAGAAGCGGCAAATGCGCCGCAGCCGGCGTAACACGTTGGCCACGTGCGATCCAAACACGCCTCGATAGACGTGCATCTCGTCGATGACGACGATACGTAAGCTGGCGAAAAAAGCCGCCCATCGCGTGTGCTGCGGCAGGATCCCGGCATGGAGCATATCGGGATTGGATAGGATGATGCGCGCTGTGTCTCGGACGCGGGAGCGCTGGGGTGATGGTGTGTCTCCATCGTACGCTGCCGCAGTGATGGGTAATGCGGGCCGCGAGACAGGAGCCGAGCTGGCACCGACCTCGTCTGGTCCGGACGCGGCAGTCCTGCCCAGCGCCAGGAGCATCTCGCTGAGTTCTGAGAGCTGATCGTGGGCGAGCGCCTTGGTGGGGAAGAGATAGAGGGCTTTCGCCCGCGGGTCCAGCAGAAGGCGGTGGAGGACGGGCAGGTTGTAGCAGAGGGTCTTGCCACTGGCTGCCGGCGTGATGACCGCCACATGCTCACCACGCAAGGCGGCCGCGGCTGCCAGTGCTTGGTGCGTGTAGAGCGCAGTGATGCCACGTGCCCGCAAAGCGGCCGGCAGACGGGCGTCCAGTTCGGAGGGAAACGCCTCAAACCGTGCCGGCCGGGCCGGGATCTGCGCCCAATGGACCACATTGCGTATGAACCGGGGTTCCGACCGCAGCGATGACAGTGCGCTTTCGACTGACATGGCCGCATTATAGCCAGGAATCGACGGCCCGTCTAAGGGACTGCGCAATAGACGCCACCGGACTGCAATGCTATAATTGCGGCGCTTCGAGGGCCGCACGGTGTCGGGCTGCAGGCCGAGGTCAGCGGGTGACCCCGTGACGTGCAGCACGGTGCCGACGGATGTGTGGAACGATGTTGCTGACCCAGGAGATCATCTCGTTTGCGCTTGCTTTGGGCTTTGATCTGGCCGGCATCGCGCCGGTTGGACCGCCGCCGCATCGCACTGCGTTTGATGCGTGGCTGGAGCGCGCCTTTCACGGCGAGATGTCTTACCTGGCCGAGCGCGCAGATGTGCGGCGCGATCCGCTGAAGCTGGCGCCCGGCGCCCGCAGTGCGATCGTTCTGGCTGCCAGCTATGCTCCGGGCCCGCTGTCTCCTGGGTCGCACGACTGTTCCAGCGGGCGGATCGCTCGCTACGCGTGGGGCACAGATTATCACGAGGTCATCAAATCCCGGCTGTATAACCTGGATGCCTTCATTCGCCAGCAGACGGGCCGCCAGGCGCCAGGAAAAGCCTGCGTGGACACAGCGCCGCTTCTCGAGCGGGATCTTGGCTTCCTGGCAGGGCTTGGCTTCTACGGGCGCAACACCTGTTTGATCGCCCCGGGGCTGGGCTCATGGACCTTTCTGGCCGCATTGCTCGTGCCGGAGGAGTTAGAGGGGAAACGAGGCGCGCCCGGGCTTGGTAGGGAGCACGCGGGAGCGGAACCCACGTCGTATGTTGGATGCGGGCGCTGCACGCGCTGCCTGGATCAGTGCCCGACGCACGCCTTTTCGCAAGCC
>Ga0315289_10002040_pt1 | contig 31264 bp, 28 predicted proteins | sample YL17G11_40_MG_FD_203452 | JGI IMG/M metagenome (GOLD analysis project Ga0315289, IMG submission 203452) | Sediment microbial communities from Yellowstone Lake, YNP, Wyoming, USA - YL17G11_40 | ecosystem: Environmental > Aquatic > Freshwater > Lake > Sediment | place: USA: Wyoming | collected... | reverse complement strand
ATTCCGCGCTGAGACGATCGCTTCCCCAGCATCAAGCCCTCCTGTTACTACCACAACTGATAACACCGGGGCGCGATTGGGGATTCACTTTTCGGCCGGACTTCTAGGTTCAGGCCCATGGTCGACCTCATGGCAACCCGCGTGAGGTCGCCTCCATCCTAGTGTCGGATCGCCGCTCCGCCTGACTTATGGCTGGCGACTGGCTTCCGCCGCATTCCGAGCGGCCGGTGGCCTTGGGCGGCAGCCCGGCGTTCCGTATGTGCGCGCGGCCCCTCCCGGGGGGCACAAGCCGCCTGTCTTGACCGACCCTGCGCTCCGGCTACAATGGGGAGGCAGGCCGAGGAGGCCCCATTGGCGAACTGGATCACGGTCTCGCGCTTCCCGCTGCTCCTGGTCTATGTGCTCGTCCTGTTCACGGCGCCGCCCGCATGGCGATTGGCGGCCGTGGCGCTGCTATTTGTCGGCCTGATGCTTGACACCGTCGATGGGATGGTGGCGCGCCGGAGCAAGCAGACCAGCCTGATCGGAAGCGTGCTCGATATCGCCGCCGACCGGACGTATGAGCTCGTCCTTTGGGTGTGCTTCGCAGACCTGGGCTTGATCCCCGTGGCCATCCCGCTCATTGTGATCGCCCGGACGACGATGACCGACGCCCTGCGCAGCATCGGAGTGGGGCAGGGACAGGCGCCCTTCACGCAGCACCGGTCGCGGCTGGGTAAGTTCCTGGTAGCTTCCGGGGTAATGCGCAGCGGCTACTCGATCAGTAAGATCGTCTCCTTCCTTGCCCTGGCGATCGTCGAGGCATCGGCCGACTACCCGATCGGCTCCTTCCTGCAGCGGAACGCCGGCCCGGTCCTGGGCGTGGTCCAGGTGGTCGCCTGGATCGCCGTCGCCTTCTGTGTGCTGCGCGGGTTGCCGGTGATCACGGGTGCCACGCGCCGCTACTGGCATTCCCCTCCACCGTCCGGAGGATCGACCTCCGCATGACCCTCGCCAGCCTGACCTCCAGTCGGCTGGCGCTGCCAGTCGCCATGGCCCTGGCACGCTGGGTGCCGGAACGGCTGCTTCTCCGCCTGGCCGATACTCTGGCGGACCGGTCCGCCCGCGAGACCTCACCTTCTGCCATGGCCGTGCGGGCCAACCAGGCTGTGGTCCGCGGGCTGACTAAGGATAATCCGGAGATCGATCGCGCGGTCCGCGCTGTCTTCCGCAGCGCCGGCCGCGGGCACGTGGCCCTGTTCCGGGCGCTTGCTGGCGGCCGCCAGGCGCTCATGGATGGCTGTGACGTCGCCCCCGAGCTGATAGAGCGAATCGAGAGCGCCCGCCTCGGCGGGCGCGGGCTGGTCCTCGTCGGTCCGCACGTGAGCGCCTTCGATTTCTTTCTGCTAACCATCGCTGCCCGCGGTTACCCGATGCAGGCGATTTCGCCCGCGAGCCCGACGGCCACGTACAGGCTGCAGAATGCGCTGCGGACGGAGTTTGGGGCAGAGACAACGCCTGCGTCGCGGGAGGCGGTCAAGGCGGCCATTGAGCGACTGACCAACGGGGGGATTGTCGGAACCGGCATGGATCGCCCGGCGCCGAAGGGTGATTGGATCGAGTTCTTTGGGCGCCAGGCCTACCTTCCGACGGGTTTCGCCAAATTGGCGATCCGCACGAAATCAATGCTCCTCCCCGGTGTACTCCTACCTGCCGGCCCGGGCCACTACCGTGCCGAGGCCCTGGAGTTGCTCGAGCCGCCGACCGAGCGCACCGAGGAGGCGGTCCATTCCTTAGCGCGCGAGGTGCTCCGCCAGATGGAGCCGGTCATCCGCTCCTACGCCGACGATTGGCTGATGTTCCACCCAGTCTGGCCGGGTGGTTGAGGCGAGCGCCGGTGTACTTCGGGCTTGGTCTCGCGCTGGCTGGCGTCCTCAGTGGGCTGGCATGGCGCCTGGCTGCCGTGAATGCGCGTGACGCCCGGCTGATGCTGCGGGTCAATCAGGCCGCCTGGCCTGGTGGCGTCGACCGAATTCTGGGCGGACTGCGCATTGCCGGGACCACGGGGTTCTTTGTGGTCGTGCTTGTGCTGGTCGGACTGGCTGTTCCGGGATGGGCGCTGACACTCGCCGCGGCCGCCCTGGCGACCGAAGCTCTCACCCGGGCCATCAAGCTCGTCGCGCGGCGGCCGCGGCCTTACGTCACGTTGCCTTCTGTTGTCGTGCGCCTCCCGCGCCTGCCGACCGATCCCAGCTTTCCCAGCGGAGATGCTATGCGGGCCGCGTTTCTGGGGGGCCTGGCGCTGGCGGCTGCCGCCCTGCCGCCCTGGGCGGCTGGTTCGGCGATGGCACTGGTCCTCATCGTCGGGGTCGCTCGGGTCCGCTCCGGCGCTCACTACCCTTTGGATGTGTGGGCGGGCGCAATGCTGGGAGTTGGAGCGGCGCTGGCGTGGGCTGGGTGGGCGAGTCTGCCTCGCTAGCTGCGACCGGCGCGTGATCGCGCGCCCGCTCGGGCCAAGGCCATTGCAGAGCACCCGTGCGGGGGCAGCACATGGGCGAAACGGTCTGCCGCATCGGCCGTCAGCGCCCTCCCAAGGCCGCGGATAGCCCCCATTATGCAAGCTCGGGGGAACCCGGTCCCGGCCAACTTGTCGACCTCAATGCAGGTGCGTACAATTCGCCGCAGACGCCACGGCCGATGAGATGGACCAACCGGAGCCACAGGCAGGCGGAATAGGGCGCGGGCGCACGTTTCGGGTGCGCGCTTCGACGAGCCGGAGTAGACAAGGGAGCTCCCCAACATGACGGAAGGAACGCCGTTTGCCCGAACCATCGAGACGAGGAATCCGCTGGTGCCGTACGGCCTCACCAAGGTGGCCCTGGGCATCGTCCTCGCCGGTGTGGCCGTGTTTGGCTTGGCGCGACTTCAAGGGCTCATCCGGCGTGAGTTGGTCCTTGGGCGGTTCGTAGTGGACCTGGTGTATACAGCCGCGTTGGGTCTGGCTACCCTCGCATGCCTGTATTGGCTCATCTGGGCATGCAAAGCCGTTGTGTCCGGCCTCAGGCGCATCCCAAGGGTTATCACGCCTCCAGGTGCGCCGCGCTCGATCGAGGATGCTGACCTTCTGCGCAAGACGTTCCTGACACGGTTCATGCCGGCGTATGAGATGCCCTCCAGCGGCCCCCTGGTGCTTGCTCATCGCTACATGAGCGGGCGGGTCCCATTCCTGACTCGGCCAGCGCGAGCGGTCGTTGGAGACGATATCCGATTTGTCCGCCGGCTTGTGACCTGGGCCCTTCTTCTCGGCGGGGGAGCCTTTGTCCTCAGCGTCCTGCCCATCCCCTTTGGAGACGTCCTGATACCGAACTCGCTCTGGCCCCTGGGCATGGGCTTCTTGGTGGTCATCGGAGCAGCGGCGGCGCTCAAGATCCTTTCCATGGTCGCGCTCCTCCCGGCGGGTGCGCCGTCGACGGATGTACTCGAGTCGATTCGAACCGTGCGCGGTGGGGGGGACCCGAGCATCCTGGCGCCTGACATCGAAAGGGAGATGCTGTCCGAGCGCGTGCTGGAACTCCCCAATCGTGTTATGCGTCTGGGGTTCCAACCCATTCTGGGCGGGGTCGAGGATACCGGACGCGTGACGGGCGAGTTGTTCCTCGAGACTCAGCCGGAGCCGCGCCCCCACCTGCTGCCCCTGGTTCGCTGGGGCTACCTCGCGGCAGGCGCGGCATTGACGGGCCTTGGGGCCGCCGTCACCATGAGCGTGCCGTCCGACCTGGCCACGCTGAGCCTGCTCCGGACAGGCGGTCTTGAGCCTGTGGCGACCTACGGCCTTGGATTCCTCGCCGGTGTGGTGTGCGCCCGGACCGGGATGGGGTTCCTCAGGCACGCTTTGCTGCTGCTCAACACCTTTCGGTTCACGTCGATGCTGACGTACGTGCAGGTGGAAGGGACGTACGGTCGTACGGAGGTCAAGGCTGGCCGGGCGATCACCGACTCCTTCGAGACGAGCAACGTTGTGCTCCGCAGCGACTGTCAGATGCGTGTCTACGCCGCGGAGCTTCTGACAGAGACGGACGCCGTGGAACAGGATCACCCTGAGGAGGCGGCGTTGATGTCCCCGCGGAGCGTGATCGGGCTGTCCGTCGTGGATCGGTCCCATCGCGCGCTGGCGATCGCCGAAGGAGTGATCGATCAGTTTGGCAAAGCGGGCGTTGTGCTGCGGGGGATCGATGTCGGTGCTGACGCGGTGCAGGATATTGCCAACACGAACCTTGCTTTTCATCAGGCAAAAGCCCTGGCAGGCCAGAGGGGGGCCGCGGGTGCGCTGGGGGCCCCTGCCTCTGCCGAGGAAAGGCTGCTGGTTGGAGCCGACGGAACCTCCTCGGCCGGCAGGCTGCCGACAACGCCCGGCGAGGATACCAAGGTGTGCCCGGATTGTGCGGAGACGGTGAAGGCCAAGGCGCGCAAGTGCCGATTCTGCGGCTACGTATTTGATCCCTCGGGGTGATGGCGAGGATCTCCTGGGGCTCCTCAACCGGAGGCGCACGACTCACCCGATCACCGCAGCGTGACCGGTTCATGCTCGGCAGATCCTCCAAGGAACGAGGCCCAGCGGCCCCGTGGGTGGGAGGGCCGCATTCACCGCCCTGGTTGAACCGGACGGGTCTCCTTGCGAGCGTGCATGGGGCCGGAAGGAGTAGGTGTGATGCCACGGAATCTTGCGGACCCTGCGCGGCGTGCAGCCGAGCTGCGTGAGCAGATCCACCTCCACAACTATCGCTATCACGTCGTTGCCGCGCCGACGATCAGCGACGCGGAGTATGACCGCCTGGTGCGCGAGCTCCAGGAGGTCGAGGCCGCGTATCCCGAACTGGTGACGCCGGACTCGCCCACGCAGCGTGTGGGCGGCGAGCCGTCCGAGCGCTTCGTGAAGGTGCGACACCCGGCGGCCATCCTCAGCCTGGCCAACGCGTTCTCCCCCGAGGAGGTGCGCGCCTGGCATGAGCGCATCGCAAAGCTGGATCCGCGCGTTCGGGGCGCCCGGTTCGTCGTCGAGCCGAAGCTTGACGGGTTGACCGTTGTCTTGCACTACCGTGAAGGCGTCTTCGTCCTGGGCGCCACACGCGGGGACGGCGAAGTGGGCGAAGACATCACCGCCAACCTGAAGACGATTCGCGCCCTGCCGCTGCGCATCCCGCTGGGCGGCAGCCGGGTCGCCGCACCCGGGCGGCTCGTGGTCCGTGGCGAAGCCCTGATCTACAAGCGGGCGTTCCTGGAGCTGAATTCCCGATTGGCGGCCGCAGGTGAGAAGACGTACGTTAATGCCCGCAACACCGCCTCGGGTGCGCTGCGCCAGCTCGACCCGGGGCTGACCGCATCCAGGCCGATCAGCTTGGTGTGCTACGCCATCGTTGACGGCGACGGATCGCTTCCGCGCACGCAGTGGGAGACGCTGCAGTACCTGCGTGCCCTTGGCTTCCCCACTGCCGATGGGTCGGCTCTGTGCGCGGACATCGACGAGGCTATCGCCGCCTGCCAGGCCGCCGGAGAACACCGCGACGGCTTCCCGTTCGAGGCCGATGGGATGGTAATCAAGCTCGATGACCTGGCGCTGGCGCGCGACCTGGGGGTGGTCGGCAAGGACCCGCGCGGCGCGCTGGCCTTCAAGTTTCCGGCCCAGGAGGTGACAACGGTCCTGCTGGACATTGGTGTCAATGTCGGTCGCACCGGCGTGATCACACCCTACGCCGTGCTCGAGCCGGTCGAGGTCGGCGGGGTCACGGTGCGTCAGGCGACGCTGCACAACTTCGACTTCATCCGCCAGCGCGACATTCGCATCGGCGATCGGGTGATGATCAAGCGTGCGGGCGAGGTGATCCCGTATGTTATGGGCTCGCTGCCGGAGGCGCGGAGCGGGAGCGAGAAACCGTACCGGCTCCCAGGCCGCTGTCCGTCGTGCAGCGAGAAGCTGGAGCAGGTGGAGGGGGAAGTGGCGGTGTACTGCGTCAACGCTTCCTGCCCGGCGCAGCTGGTTCGTAACCTCGAGCACTTCGCCGCGCGGGGGTCAATGGACATCGAGGGGATGGGGATCAAGGTGGCCGAGCTGTTGGTGGCGCAGGGCCTGGTGCGCGACGTCGCCGATGTGTATGCCCTGCGCGTGAATCGCCTTCTGGAGCTGGAAGGCTTTGCCGAGAAGCGCGCCGAGAACCTCGTGGCGGCGATCGAGGCCTCGAAGGCGCGCCCCCTGGCGACGCTGTTGACCGCCCTTGGGATCCGCGGCATTGGCGAAACGATGGCGGCCGACCTGGCCCGCGCCTTCGGCGACCTCGAGGCGCTATCCAGGGCGAAGGCCGAGGACCTGGAGCAGATTGAAGGGGTTGGGCCAAGCACCTCGGCTGCGCTCCGAGACTGGTTCGACCGCCCCTCGAACCGCAAGCTCTTGGACAAGCTGCGCCGGGCGGGCGTCTGGCCGCGGGCCCAGGGCGGCGCGCGGGCCGTGGCGGCGCAGACCCTGGCCGGACTGACGTTCGTCATCACGGGGACATTGGCCGGGATCAGCCGTGACGATGCCAAGGCGTTGATTCAGACACACGGCGGCAAGGTGGCGTCGGGCGTCAGCCGCAAGACCAACTATCTGCTGGTGGGTGAGGCCCCCGGCTCAAAGCTGGACGAGGCGCGTCGACTCGGCGTGCCGCAGGTTGATGTCGACGGACTGAAGGCATTGACCGCGGGACGAAGCGGCTGACCCGGCGGAGACCGACCAGGTCCCGTGCGTCTGCGATAGGAGCGGCACCGGGCAGGCAGCCGTCCTTGTTCGTGCCCCCGGGCGCCCGATCGGCCGGGGCGAGTGGAGAGGTGCTCCATGACCGATGCGGTGATCCGGCTAAAGCCGGGTCGCGAGCGGTCCGTCTTGCGCCAGCATCCCTGGTTGTTTTCCGGCGCCATCGCCGATGTGGATGGATCGCCGGAACCCGGCAGCACTGTCGAAGTGACCGACTTCGCCGGCGCGTGGCTGGCACGCGGCGCGTACTCACCCGAGTCACAGATCCGCGTCCGCATCTGGACCTGGGAGGTGGACGAGGCAATCGATGCCGCCTTCGTCGCCCTGCGCCTGGAGCGGTCGATTGCCCGGCGCCGCGGGCTCGACCCCGAAGGACGGACGACGGCCTTCCGAGAAGTGCATGCCGAGTCGGACGGGCTGCCCGGTGTGATTGTCGACCGCTACGCCGGCTTCCGGGTCGTGCAGCTGCTTTCGGCCGGCGCCGAGCGCTGGCGGCCAGCGATAGTCGAGGCACTGGCTGCCCGTGGTGATGTCCAGGGCGTGTACGAGCGCTCCGACGTGAGCGTGCGCGAGCTCGAGGGGCTGGAACCCCGCAGCGGCGTGATGTGGGGGGAACCCCCGCCGTCTCGGCTGCGGATCGAGGAGCATGGCGTTGCCTACCAGGTAGACGTGTGCTCCGGTCAGAAGACCGGTTTCTACCTCGACCAGCGCGAGCATCGCCAGCGCCTGCGCCGCGGCCTCGGCGAGGTGGAGGTGCTCAATGCCTTCGCCTACACCGGCGGCTTCTCGGTTTGCGCACTCCTGGGAGGCGCGCGGTCGGTGTTGTCGATCGACAGCTCGGCCGAGGCGCTGGAGCTCGCCCGCGAGAACGTCGCGCTGAACGGCCTTTCGCCCGAGTGTTGCGAATGGATCGAAGGCGACGCCTTCGTCGAGCTGCGCCGCCTGCGCGACCGCGCCGCCAGCTTCGATGTCATCGTCCTCGACCCGCCGCGGTTTGCTGCGACCGCGGCGCATGCGGAAAGGGCGGCGCGCGGCTATAAGGACATCAACCTGCTTGCGTTCAAGCTGCTGCGGCCAGGAGGGCGGCTGCACACCTTCTCGTGTTCCGGCGGCGTGTCGGCGGAACTGTTCGAGAAGATCGTCGCCGGTGCAGCGCTGGATGCCGGCGTGCCGGCGGTGATCGTTGAGTGGCTCGGCCAGCCGGCCGACCACCCGGTCGCGCTCAGCTTCCCCGAGGGGCGGTATCTCAAGGGGCTGGTCTGCGAGCGTCTCGCCTAGGCGACGATGGAAGATCCTCGAATCGGTGGAGGAGATGCAGCCCATAGGCGGCGCCTACGTGCAGTATGAGGCCAGCTCCGCGCGAACCGCGATTGTCCGTCGCGGGCTTGTATCAGCCGGCTTCAGCCTGCGCCCCTCACGGTGGCCACGGGGCTGGAGGCCGCGGGAGAACGCAGCCCAATGACCGCGGCTACGTGCGCCGTAGGTCGGTGCCCCGGTCGATGAGGAAACGCGTCGCGAGCTCGTAGCCGCGGGCTTCAGCCTGCGCCCCTCATGGTGGCCACGGGGCTGGAGGCCGCGGCGAGGACGCAGCCTAGAGGCTGCGGCTACGTGCGTCGTGAGGCCGGTCCCCCGGTCGATGAGGAACGCGTCGCGGGCTCGTAGCCGCAGGCTTCAGCCTGCGCCCCTCATGGATGGGCGAGCAGGGAGGCGCTCGCGGTCTCGGGCGGCGGTCGTGAGGATCGCTGTGTCGGCGGCCGGCAGCGAACTCTGGCGGGCCTCGGTGCCGCCGAGGTGTGTCTAGCTCCTGGCTTTGGCCTGCATCGACAGGCGCAGCGCAGCGCGGTACAGGGTGCGCACGCGCTGCGCGTCCTCGGCCTCGCCGGCCTCCTCCAGCTTCTGGGACGCACCGAGCAGGGCGGAGACGAGCTGATCGTCGATGGCCGTCGCCTGCTCTTCGAGCAGCTTGAGTGCCTGAGCCTCGTCCTCGACGTCCAGCAGCTGTTGGGCAAGCCTCAGGCCAGCGGGCATGGCGCGTTCGACTGCCTGGCGCAGCTTGCTGTCGATCTCCTCCAAGCGCCGAACCGTCGCCGTGTCTTGGCGCTCGCGCGCCGCGCGCAGGTTGGCTTCAAGGATGCCGAGGAACAGGTCGTCGATGTATGGCAGCGCCGCCGCCAGCGCCTGATCGAGGTCGGGCGCGTTGACGATCGATCGCAGAACCGACGCCGACTGTGCCGCGCGGGCTTGTTGCAGCTTGTCGAGCTGTTGGGTGAACTCGAGCAGCTGCTGACGCAACGCGGTAAGCCGCGCCTTATCCTCCGCCGGCGCGGCGTCGATCCGGTCGCTCAGGAGCTGGAAGAAGGCGTAATCGAGTGCCGGGCGCGCCAAACCGGCCAGCGCCAGGACGCGCTCCTGCCCCGGCGCCTGGACCATCAGATCCAGCAGACGCTCCCGGCTGAGCTCCTGCCCGAGCTGACGCAGGCTGTCGGCCGCCGCGGCCACCTCCGCTTCTTGCTCGGCGAGGCGTTGGCCGTAGCTTGTCAGGTCCAGCACCTGCTCGAGGCGTACCATAGCGGCCTCGCGGGCGCGCGGCTCTCCCGTCGCCTGCAGGGAGTAGCTCGCCAACTGGAAGAACTCGGCATTCAACTCGCTGTCGTGGGATTGCACGAAGGCCGCCAGGTCGGGTTCCGGAGTCCGCAGCAGATCCTCGAACAGCCGCAGGCGGTTGCGTTGGGCATCCAGCTGCTCGCGGGTGACCCCGTCCGCCGCAAGGATGCGCTCGATCATGCCTGGCATCGTGAGCTGGGCCTGCGGCTGCAGCAGGTAGGCCTTGCGCTGTCCCGCCGGCAGGCGGTTGACGACCTGGTTGATCAGCTGGCCCAGGAGCCGTTCCTGATCGTCCTTCCTCAGTCCGAGCTCGACCGGCACGAACGTGAGCAGGAGTTCCTTGCCCGGATCGTGATACACGAGCGGCGCGGCCAGCGCGCCTTCGTACTTGCACATCGGGCAGCGGACCATGTTCAACGATCCGGAGAGCAGCCGCGCTTTGGCCGAAGGGTCCTCGGCCACATCGATGAGCTGCTCGAGGGCGGCCTGCACGGGGGACTTGCAGTTGGGGCAACGAACCTGGGTCAACGCTCGCGGCATGGGTGGGTTTCCTATCGTGGTGGAGGGATGAATGCGGTCAGCCCTGCGGTCGGGGCAGGGAGAAACTGATGCGTGCTCCCGGCTCATTCTGCGGATCGACCCAGATCCGGCCGCCGTGGGCTTCGACGACAGCCTTGGCCAGGTACAGCCCGAGCCCGGCGCCCTTGGTCTTGCGCGCCGTCTCGCTCGAACGGTAGAAGCGGTCGAAGACGCGCGGCGCGTCCTGGGCCGGGATGCCCGGGCCCTGGTCGGCGACGCTGACCACGACCTCGGCCGGGCGGACCTGCCCGCGGATGGTAATCCGCCCGCCGTCGGGTGAGTACTTGACGGCGTTCGAGATCAGGTTGCTCAGCACCTGGGTCAACCGGTCCTCGTCCCCAGCGATCGCCGGAAAGTCCTTGGGGAACGCGAGATCGAACTCGTGGCGGGTGGTCTGGGTGCGGAAGCGCTCGACCAGCCGCGTCGCGAGCTGGTCGAGCGCGACGTCCGACCGCTGCAGGGCCAGGCCTCCGGCCTGCAGGCGCGAGGCGTCCAGCAGGTCGTCGATCAACTGCGCCAGGCGGTCGGACTCCTCCTCGATCACCGCCAGGCTGTCGCGGACCACGGCCGGATCCCAGTGCGCGTCCTCTCGCCGGAGCGTCCCAACATAGCCCTTGATCAGCGCCACCGGAGTGCGCAGCTCGTGGCTGATGATCGAGATGAAAGTGCTCTTGACCTCCTCGGCCTCACGGAACTTGGTGATGTCGCGCAGGTTACCGACGATGCTGCGCAGCTTGCCGTCCGGCGAGAGCGCTGGCGCGTACGTGATGCCGACGCTGAGTGGCTCGCCGCCGCGCTTGAGCAGATCACCCTCGACGTAGAGCGTGGCCTGCGGCGAGAGCGGCCAACCCCCGGCGACCGCTTCCTCCAGGCCGAGGCCCGGCTCGCGTCGCAGCCAGCGGATCACCTGCGCGTGCTCTTGGCCGATGGCCTCGTCGGCGCCGTAGCCCGTCATTCGGGCGCAGGCACGGTTGAAACCGAGGAAGCGCAGGCGCGGGTCGAGGATGAAGATGCCGTCGGCCGACGACTCCAGGACCGCGGCCAGGTCCTGCTTCTGGGCGCTGACGGCCGCGTACAGGCGGGCGTTGTGGACGGCGATCGCGGCTTGGGTCGCGAAGCCCTGGAGCAGGGCGCGATCTTCGGCCGAGAACCCGCCGGCGTACGAGCGGAAGACGAAGATCACGCCGACGATTTCCTGGCGAGCGATCAGCGGCAGGCCGACCCCCGTGAGCAGGCCCATCGACGCCGCCTGGGTGATGCGCTGCAGGCGGCGGCTGACCTCCGGCAGCTCGAAGCGCTCCGGATCGCCGTGATCGGGGATGTCGGCCAGCAGGGGCGAGAGGTGCTCGAGGAAGGCCGGGTTGATGCCATAGGATGCTCTGACGCGCCAGCCTTCTTCGGCCCGCAGGACGATCAGGCTGGCCTGCCCGCCGAGGATCTCAGCCGAGACGCGGGCGATGCGGTCGAGCAGCCGGTCGAGGTCGAGCTCTTCGGTGATGGCGCGCGAGATCTCGAGCAGGTAGTCCCGTTGCCGGACGCGAAAGTCGGGGAGCATGATCAGTCAGCGAGGCCCTCGGACTCCGCTTCGGTGATCGAGGCTTCGAGGATCTCGAGGCCCTCATCCATCAAGGCCTTGTCGATGACCAGCGGCGGGCTGATGCGCAGCGTGCTGTCGCCGCATCCAAGGGTCAGCAGCCCGTGGGCGAATGCCTTGAGCTCGATGGTGTCGCGCAGCTTCTTGGCCGGCTTCTTGGTCTCGAGTTCCTTGACGAACTCGATGCCGATCATCAATCCCTTGCCGCGCACGTCGCCGATGGTGCGGTGGCGGGCCTGGATCTCGGCCAGCGCGTCGAGGGTGTACTGTCCGACCTCGGCGGCGTTCTGCATCAAGCCGTGCTGCACCAAGTCGAGCGTCGCCAGGCCCGCAGCGCAGGCCAGGGGGTTGCCGCCAAAGGTGTTGCCATGCGAGCCGGCTGGCCAGTCCATGACGCTGGCGCGGGCGATGGCGGCGCCGATGGGTACGCCGGACGCCAGGCCCTTCGCAGCGCAGACGATGTCGGGCTCGACCCCCCAGTTCTCGACCGCCCACCACTTGCCGGTTCGGCCGACGCCGGATTGGACCTCGTCAACGATCAGCAGGATGCCGTACTTGTCGCACAGGCGGCGGAGGGCCGGGAAGAAGCCGGCGGTAGGCAGGATGTAGCCGCCTTCGCCCTGGATGGGCTCGACCAGGATGGCGGCACAGTCGTCCGGGGGAACGGCACGCGTGAGGACGACCTCCTCGATGTAGCGAACAACCGCTTCACCGTAGTCCTCATGCTCGGCGTTGAGGATCGGCCGGTACGGATCAGGGAATGGAACGTGGACGACACCCTGCATCATCGGCTGGAAGCCGCGCCGGTAGACCGTTTTGGAGGCGGTGAAGGAAAGGGCGCCCATCGTCCGGCCGTGGAAGGCTCCGAAGAAGCCGATGAACTGTTGCCGCCCGGTGTGGTGGCGGGCAAGCTTGATGGCGGCTTCGATGGCCTCGGCGCCAGAGTTGCCCAGGAAGGTGCGCGCCTGCTCCTGGAAGGGGGAGATCTCGTCCAGGCGCTCACACATTTCGACCCACAGCGGGTGGTAGTAGTCCGACGAAATATGAATAAACCGGTCGGCTTGGTCCTTGATGGCCTGCACGACCCTTGGGTGGCTGTGGCCGGTCGAGGCCACGGCGATCCCGGCGGCGAAATCGATGTAGCGGTTGCCGTCGACGTCCCAGACCTCGGCACCCCGTCCGTAGTCCATCACGAACGGGTAAGCGCGTGGGTAGGACGGCGAGATGACGGTGGCGTCGCGCTCCAGGACTTGGCGCGCCTTGGGGCCTGGCAGGTTGTAGGTCTTCACCAGCCTACTCCTCCGGGGTCTCAGGGGACATTCAGCGGTCTGGGCTCCCGCCGGCTGGCCGGCGGGGTGGGGCGATGCGGCTCCGGGGTCGGGTCGCGGCCCGATTCTATCACAGGCATTTGGAGCGGGGCATGTTCCGTTGTATAAAAAGGGGGAGGCATCCCCGCCTCCCTTCGCCAAACAGGAGAATCGACGATGGAGGAGCGGCCCTGGCTGAAGCACTACGATTCCGGCGTTCCAAAGCACATCGACTATCCGAAGGTTACCCTCTTCCACCTCCTGGAAGAATCCGCCCGCAAGTACCCCAATCAGCCGTGCACCATCTTCAAGGGTGCCACCGTGACCTACGCTCAGATGAACGCCCTGAGCGACCGGCTGGCCGGGGCTCTGGCGGCAATGGGCGTCAAGCGCGGCGACCCCGTTGGCATCTTCATGCCCAACACGCCCCAGTTCGTGATGGCCTTCTTCGCCATTCTCAAGGCCGGCGGGGCGGTGGTCGCCACCAACCCGCTCTACACGCCGCGCGAGATCGAGCACCAGATGAAGGACGCTGGGTGCGAGATCATGCTCGTGATGAGTAACTTCTACGCCAAGACCAAGGAAGTCCAGGCCCGGACCCGGCTCAAGACCCTCATTGTCACCAGCGTCAAGGAGTACCTGCCCCCGTTGCTGCGCACGCTGTTCACTTTGGCCAAGGAGAAGAAGGAAGGCCATCGCGTGACGCTGGGGGCGGGCGACGTGTGGCTTCAGGACCTGTTGACCAAGTACAAGCCCGAGGACCGGCCGAAGCTGGCGCTGACGCACCAAGACCTGGCCATCTTCCAGTATAGCGGCGGCACGACCGGGCTGTCCAAGGCCGCCGTTTCGACGCACTACAACCTGGTGGTCAACGGCATGCAAATCCGCTCCTGGATGCCTGATGTCCGCGAAGGTAAGGAAACCTTCCTCATGGCCATCCCGCTCTTCCATGTTTACGGCATGGTGGCCGGGATGACATTCGCCATCCTTTCCGGTGGCTCCATGGTCATGGTGCCGAACCCGCGCGACATGAAGGATGTGCTGCACAACATCGACAAGTACCATCCGTCGATCTACCCCGGCGTGCCTACGATGTACAACGCGATCAACAACAACCCGGAGGTAATCGCCGGTAAGCACGACCTGCGCTCGATCAAGGCCTGTATCTCCGGGTCGGCGCCGCTGATGCGTGAAACCAAGGAGCGCTTCGAGGCCATCACCGGGGGCAAACTGGTCGAGGGCTACGGCCTGTCCGAAGCGCCCACCGCCACGCACTGCAACCCGCTGTACAGCAAGGCGCCACGCACCGGCTCGATAGGACTGCCCCTGCCGGATGTGGAGTGCCGGATTGTGTCGCTGGACGACGGTGTCACCGACATGAAGGCGGGCGAGATCGGCGAGTTGGCCATCCGCAGCCCGAACGTGATGAAGGGCTATCACAACATGCCGACCGAGACCGTGAACACCTTGCGCGACGGCTGGCTGTTCACCGGCGACATCGCCCGCATGGACGAGGACGGCTACTTCTACATTGTCGATCGCAAGAAGGAGTTGATCAAGCCGGGTGGCTACCAGGTGTGGCCGCGCGAGGTTGAAGAGGTGGTCAGCGAGCACCCGAAGGTGCTTGAATGCGGCGTCGCCGGCATCCCTGACGCCTACCGCGGCGAGACGGTCAAAGCCTGGGTCGTGCTCAAGCCCGGAGAGACGATGACCGCCGACGATGTGCGGGCCTGGTGCAAGGAGCGGTTGGCGCCCTTCAAGGTTCCGACCAGCGTTGAGTTCCGGCCGGAGCTGCCCAAGACGACGGTGGGCAAGATCCTGCGCCGCGAGCTTGTGCGCCAGGACCGGGAGAGGGCGGGCGAGGCTACGCCGCACTAGTCCCAGTCCCGGTCTGCTGTTCGAAGCAGCGAGCCCTCTAGGTGGAGGGCTCGCTCAGTTTTCGATGGCGTCGCCGGAGGGCTAGGCAGTCGCCGGCGTCGGCGTGCCGCCGTTCTTCGGCGCCACCGGCTCGGCGAACACGCGCTCAAACTCCGCCCGGTCGATCGTCTCAAGCTCGATCAGGCGCTGGGCGACGGCATCCAGCTGGGCACGATACTGCGTCAGCAGGCTGCGCGCCCGGTCGTGTGCCTGCTGCACCAGCACCCGCACCTCGGCGTCGATCCGCTCGGCGATGCTCTCCGAGTAGTCGCGCTGCTCAGAAATCTCGCGGCCGAGGAAGATCAGTTCCTCTTTCTGACCATAGACCATCGGCCCAAGCTCGTCGCTCATGCCCAGTCGGGTGACCATCGAGCGGGCCACCTTGGTCACCTTCTCCAGATCGTTCGATGCGCCCGAGGTGATGTCATCGAACACCAGCTCTTCGGCGGCCCGCCCGCCAAGCATGAAGGCCATGTCGGCCTTGAGCTTGTTGCGGGAGACCAGCGTGCGGTCTTCCTCGGGCAGGGCCATGGTGAAGCCGCCCATCATCCCGCGTGCGACGATGGTGACCTTGTGCACCGGGTCCGCTTCGGCGATGGCATGAGCGACGACGGCGTGCCCGGCCTCGTGGTAGGCAACGATCCTCTTCTCTTCCGGGGTGATGATCCGGCTCTTGCGCTCCGGCCCGGCGATGACGCGCTCGATCGACTCCTCGAACTCCGGCTGACCGATCACGCGCTTGTTGCGCCGGGCGGCCAGGATGGCGGCCTCGTTGACCAGGTTCTCCAGGTCGGCGCCTACGAAGCCGGGGGTGGCCTTGGCGATCGTCCCCAGGTTCACTTCGGGCTCGAGCGGCTTGCCCTTGACGTGGACCTTGAGGATGGCCTCGCGACCTCTCACATCCGGCCGGTCGAGAACGACGCGGCGATCGAAGCGACCGGGCCGCAGCAGGGCCGGATCGAGGATGTCGGGGCGGTTGGTGGCTGCCATGATGATCACATTCGTGTCCGTGTCGAAGCCGTCCATCTCGACCAGCATCTGGTTGAGGGTCTGCTCGCGCTCGTCGTGGCTGCCGCCCAGGCCGGCGCCGCGGTGGCGACCGACGGCGTCGATCTCGTCAACGAACACGATGCACGGTGAATGCTTCTTGGCCTGGTCGAACAGGTCGCGCACCCGGCTGGCGCCCACGCCGACGAACATCTCGACGAACTCGGATCCCGAGATCGAGAAGAACGGCACACCGGCCTCGCCGGAGACGGCCTTGGCCAGCAGCGTCTTGCCCGTACCCGGGGAGCCGATCAAGAGGACGCCCTTCGGGATGCGGGCTCCCAAGGTGATGAACTTCTCCGGTTCCTTGAGGAACTCCACAACTTCCTGAAGCTCCTCCTTGGCTTCCTCGATGCCGGCCACATCCGCGAACGTAACCGTCGGCTGGTCGCCGGTGAACATCCGGGCGCGCGACTTGCCAAACGAAATCGCCTGGTTGTTCGTTCCCTGCGCCTGGCGCAGCATGAAGAAGATCAGTCCCACAACGAGCAGGCCGGGCAGCAGGTAGGTGATCAGGCTGACGACGGTGTTCCAGTCGCTCGGCTGCTTGATCTCGATCTGGAGCCGGTCGGAGGCCAGCAAGTCGGGGGTCAGCCCGAGGTCCACCAGTTGCTCGACGGTCGTCTTCGTCGGCTCTTTGCGCGAGAAGGCGCTGGTGCCATCGCGGAGGATGACCTCCAGGTTGTTCTCGTCGACGACGATGCGGGAGACATTGCCGGAAGCGACTTGGGCTGCGACCTCATTGAGGTACAGCCTCTCGGGCTGAGGCGCGCCGGCGCGGAACTGCATGACCAGAATGGCAACGATCGCCACCAGGATGACAAGGACCAGGGTGTTGCGACCCCTCGGTGAGTTCAAGAGTGACCTCCACGCCCGCCCCGGCGGGGGACGGCGCGACCGGATTATACCTCTGGCAGAGAGCCGAATCGTAGACCTGGTCTATCAGAATTCCATTAGGGGAGGCGCAGCGGACATGAGGGGTACATGAGACAGGCCCACAGCCACAACGGCACCAGACCGCCGACAGCCAGGAATGCCAGCAGACCCAGCGCCACCGCCGGCCAGTCGACCGTAACTGCGGGCTCGGGCGCCTGGGGCAGACCGGGCGCAGTTGAGGCATCCGGCAGGTGCGGCGATGTGGTGACTGGCAGAGCTTGTGGTGAAAGGTCGGCCAGCGTTGCGCGCGGGGTGAAAGTCATCAGGACGCGGCCGAGCTGGTCGGCAGTGCGGTAGCGCGCCGAGGATTCCTTGGACAGCACCTTATAGACGATCTGCTCCAGAGCAGGCGGGACCTCCGGATTGAGGGCACGGATCGACGGCGGAGGAGCGGTCTGGTGGAGCTGTGCCAGGCGGGTCGAGTCGCCGGCTTCGAAGGGCAGGCGGCCCGTGAGCACTTCGAACAGGATGACACCCAGGGAGTACACGTCGCTGGCGGGGGAGGGCGGGCCACCGGCTGCTTGCTCGGGAGCGAAGTACTGGGGGCTTCCCCAGACGATGTCGGTGGCTTCGTCCGGGTGGATCGTGGCCAGGGCGCGGGCGATTCCGAAATCGGTGATCTTAGCGCGCCCGTCGGGGGTGACGAGGACATTCTGGGGTTTGAGGTCGCAATGGACGAGTCCGGCACGATGCGCATAGCCAACACCAGCGCACACTTGGATCACGAGCCCAACGCTCTCCTCGATGGGCAGCCCTCGCCTGCGGCGGAGAAGCGTCTTCATGTCGGTGCCCTGGACGTACTCCAACGCAATGAAGGTTTGGGCGCCGTCCTGGCCGAAGTCGTAAACCGTGACGATGTTGGGGTGGAGCAGGTTCGCCGCCGCGCGGGCCTCGTGGACGAAGCGGGCCTGAAAGGCGGCGTCGGAGGTGAGATCCTCCCGCAGCAGCTTGATCGCCACCTCGCGCTGCAGGTTCAGATCGCGTGCGTGGTAGACGAGGGCCATACCGCCGCTACCCAGGTGCCCGAGGATGCGATACCGGCCGGCAAGCAGCGCGTTGACGGGTAGCTCAGTCATGGTGGCGATGGATTGTAACGGACGGGCGAGCTTGCGACAACCGCGTGGGCCGCCGCGCTATAATGCCAACCCCGGAGAGCGCCGATGCGCACGGCATACTTGATCTACAACCCACTGGCCGGACGGTTCCCGGCGGGACCCTTCCTCGACCGCGCCGTCAAGGTCATGGAGAACGCCGGATGGCAGGTCGAGCTCGGGCAGTGCCACCCGGGGCACGACCTGGCGGACCTGGCGCGTGAGGCGGTGGCGGCCAAAGCAGATGCCGTGTTCGTTGCTGGAGGCGACGGGTCGGTCGGGCCTGTGGCCGGGGTGCTGGCGGGGACCGAGACGGCGATGGGCGTGCTCCCCACCGGAACGGCCAACGTCTTCGCCCAGGAGCTTGGATTGCCACGGATGGACTGGGCGCACTGGTTCGCCGTCGAGGATGCGGCTGGCAAGCTGGCGCGCGGCCAGGTACGCCTGGTCGACCTCGGTGACTGCAATCACAAGCCGTTCCTGCTGTGGGCCGGGGTGGGCCTCGACGGCAAGGTGGTCAACAGCATCGAACCCCGGGACCGTTGGGAGAAGACCTTCGGCGTCCTCAACTACGCCATCCTGACCCTCTGGACGTCGCTCGATTGGACGGGGCTTGAACTGCGCGTGCAATCCGGGGCGCGCACGTGGGAGGGACGCTACCTGGTGGCCGTCGCCTCCAACATCCGCTCCTACGCCGGAGGGCTGATGGAGCTGGCGCCGTCGGCCAAGGTCGATGACGGGCAGCTCGACTTCTGGTTGATCACCGGGGGCTCGATGGTCGATGCCGTGGTGCGCGTCGTGCAGGTTCTGCTGGGCATGCACGTGGATCACCCCGGCGTGGTGCACTTCCAGGCCTCCGAGGCGACGTTCGAATGCGCCTATCCGCTGCCCGTCCATCTCGACGGCGAGCCGACGGTTCTGGGCTCGTTTGCCGCATTCTCCACGCGCAAGCGGACGCTGCGCCTCCTGGTTCCGGAGGGAATGCACTCCGCAGTATTCAGCCCCCCCGGTGGGGTCACATGATGTCGGTCGCACGCGGTCTGGCTCGCAATCCGCTGAACTGGCTGCTGGCCTTGATCCCTCTGGCCATCATTCTGCAGGCTACCGGTGCCGGGCCGGTCTGGATCCTTGCCGCCTCGGCCCTGGCGATGATCCCGCTGGCCGGGCTGATCGGCGAGTCGACCGAAGCGCTGGCCTACCACACGGGCCCGCGCCTGGGCGGTCTACTCAACGCCACCCTTGGGAATGCGGCCGAACTGATCATCAGCGTCGTCGCCATCCGCGAAGGGCTGCTTGAGCTGGTGAAAGCGTCGATCACCGGCTCGATCCTCGGCAACCTGCTCTTCGTCCTGGGCCTCAGCATGTTCCTCGGCGGGGTGCGGCACCACGAGCAAACCTTTGACCGGCAGCGGGCCAGCGCCGACAGCATCCTCCTCGTTCTCGCAGTCACGGCCCTCGCTATCCCGTCGCTATTCTCGCAGGCCAGTGCAGGCATCCAGAGCCCGGACGCCGTTGAGTACCTCAGCCTGGGCGTCGCCGGATTGATGCTGGTGCTCTACGTCCTTGGACTGGTGTACAGCCTGCGGAGCCGGACGAGCCCGCTGAGCCGACCGTCCGCAGATCCGGCCGTGCACGCCTCGGCGTGGTCCGTACGTACCGCGCTCGGGATGCTGGTTCCCACGACGATCGGCGTCGTGTGGATGAGCGAGATCCTGGTAACCCAGGTCGAGCCGGTGGTCGCCGACCTTGGGGTCTCGGAATTCTTTCTGGGCGTGATCCTCGTTCCGATCATCGGCAACATCGCCGAGCATCTCGTGGCGGTTACGGTGGCGCGCAAGAACCAGATGAGCCTGGCGGTCGAGATCGCCATCGGCTCCAGCCTGCAGGTGGCGCTGTTCGTCGTCCCGTTCCTGGTGTTTGTCAGCTTGGCGATGGGGAACCCGCTTTCGCTGGTGTTCAACTCGTTTGAGCTGATCGCGCTGATCGGCGGCGTGCTCATCACGGCCTTCGTGGCCGGGGATGGCGAGTCGAGTTGGCTTGAGGGCGCCGAGTTGGTCGCCCTGTACCTGATCATGGCCCTGGCCTTCTTCTTCCTGCCGTGAGGTCCGGATGAAACGTGCGGGCTGGATGCAGCGGGGCGGATGCGTGTGGGCGGCGGCCGGGGCCTTCGTCGGCGTCTTCGTGCTGGCGTTGCTCCTGCTGCTCACGGGCCTTGCCCGCCGAGGCGCCGTGGAGTTCGCGCCGCCCGTGGTGACCGTGCTGCCGCGGCCGACGGCCACGGCGGCCGTCCTTGTGGCGCCGTCCCCGACTCCCACCGAGACCGCACAGCCTTCCCCGCCGTCTGACCCGGGCCGGATCGCGGTCGGGTTGATCATTGAGGTGTTCGGCACCGAGGGCGACGGACTTCGCCTGCGCGAATCGCCCGGCACCAGCGGTGCCATCCAGGTCCTGGCAGGCGAGAGCGAGGTGTTTTCCGTCCAGGATGGCCCTGTCGAAGCTGACGGCCGGACGTGGTTCTACCTGGTCAGTCCCTCCGATGCGGCCCGAGCTGGCTGGGCCGTCACCGACTACCTGCGCCTTGCCCAATAGCGTGGTTTGCCCTGCGCGCGCTGCCGCGCTATCATCCCCTTGGAAGGGATGACGCACCGATGCGCGCTGCTCAAGTCGCGGCCTCCCGGTCGCGGGGTTTGCTGATCATCGATTGGGACGATGGGAGTCGTTGTGAGCTCCCGCTTCGAGGGCTGCGCGCCGCCTGTCCAAGTGCGGAGTGCCGGGGCGGGCATGAGGGCGTGGGCGGGCCCGGCTCCCCGGACATGCTTCAGCAGCCGCTTCCGGAAGGCCGGTCGGCGGAGCTCGAGTCAATGCAGGGCGTGGGCAACTACGCCATCCAGCCGGTCTGGAGCGATGGACACAGCTACGGGATCTTCAGCTGGGAGTACCTGCGGCAGCTGTGCCCGGAGGGCAAGGTGCACGGAGGCGGCGAATGAGCGAGCCTCTGGACGAGGTCCTCACCTTCGCCGAGCGCGTCTATGTGCGCATGCAGGCGGAGCAGCTGATCCGGCAGTGCCTTGATCGCGGCGATCCGTCGCCGTTCCATGCGCTGCTGGAGAACCTGGTGCTGGCCGGGGCCTCCTCATTGGGTGTCCTGCGCGAGATCCAGGAGGAGCTCCAGGCTGCCCGGACGCACCTCGGCCGTGAGGGCTTGAATGTCCGGCAGGACCTGGTACAGGCGCTCTCGGAATTCGGGGTGCAGCTGCCCCAGCTCCTTTCGGCTGAGGCGCCCGATGCCTTCCGCCAGATCTGCAGCCAGGGGCTGCGGCATGACGCCCGTCGGGCCGCTGCACACCGCCTTGAAGTGGAAGACGAGCGCCTGCTGCAGGAGATCTGCAGCGAGGCCGGGAACCGGGTGACAGGCATTGCCCGTCGTCTGACGCTGCTGAAGCGCATGGAGAAGTTGGTAGGCGACTGGCAGGAAGGGCTGCTTTTCGAGGCGCTACAGGAGCGTGAGACGGCGATCAATCCGCGCCGGCCGGTGACGCTGCAGTAGCCGGACCCGCAGGTGGCATGAATGCAAGCGGCTCCTCGCAAGGGGAGCCGCTTCGTCATCCGGCCTGGGAGACTACAGGTAGTCCTTCAGATTGTGCTCAACCGCGTAGGCCGCCGCTTCGGCGCGGTTGCGCACGTTGAGCTTGGACAGGATCGAGCTGACGTAGTTGCGCACCGTGCCCTCGCCCAGGTAGAGCATCTCGGCGATCTGGCGGTTGGTCCGGCCTTCGGACACCAACTGCAGGACGTGCATCTCCTGCTGGGTCAGGTCGGCGAAGGCGGAGGCTTCTTGCTCGCGGGCGGCCTTGCGCACTTCCTGGAACACGCGCTGTGTGACGGCGGGATCGAGCAGCGCTTCACCCCGGCCGACGGCCTCGATGGCGCGCACCAGGTCGTCGCCGCCAATCTGCTTGAGCACGTACCCGGCTGCGCCAGCGCGGATGGCCGAGAACAGCATCTCGTCCTCGGCATACGACGTCAGCATGATGACCTTGGCGGTCGGGAACTGGTTGGTGATCTCCTGGCAGGCCTCGATGCCGGAGCCGCCCTTCAACCGGATGTCCATCACGACCACGTCTGGCTTGTGCGTGCGGGTCTTCTCCACCGCCTCGCGCGCCGTGGCCGCTTCGGCCACGACTTCGAAGTTGGGGTGCTGCTCCAACAGGGCGCGTAGTCCCAGTCGGACGACTTCGTGGTCATCGACGAGCAGGATGCGTTGACGTGCCATGGCATGACCTCAGGCTCGAAGGCATTCTAATCCAGAGGTCGCAGGTCCACAAGGAAACCGAGCGGAGCCCCGGCGCAAGGACGTCCTTGCGCCGGGGAGGGAGAGCATGTGCGCGAGGGGTTCTCGCTACTTGGCTCGGACCGTAATGGTCTTGGGCTTGACTGCCTCCGCCTTGGGGAGCGTGAGGGTCAAAGTGCCATTCTCAAACTGGGCATCGGCCTTGTCGGCCACAACGGAGGTCGGCAGTCCGATTGAGCGGGCAAACGCACCGTAGCGGCGCTCCTTGATGTGATACGATGTCCCCTCGACGTCCTCTTCCTCTCGGACTTCCCCTCGCAGCGTGAGGACATCGCCCGTGACCGATAGGTTCAGATCCCTGGCGCTTACGCCGGGGAGGGACGCCTTGACGACCACTTCGTCAGCAGTTTGGCACAGATCGATGGCCGGCGAACCGAGCGCCGTGAACGCCGGAGCGGGTTGGCCCACGGTCTCGTCGAACAACCGATCCATCGCGGTACGGAAGGTCAACGGGTCACGGAACGGATCGAGACGCACAAGGCCGGACATGATGCACCTCCTGAGTGTTCGTGTCGATGACTCTATAGACCGGCAACGTTGGCGGTGCATCGGTCGCTCGTCAGAACTGCGTTCGCGAAGGCGGGCTAGGGGCGCGGGGAGGGGCCGGGTTTGCGGCGGTAGTCGACGAACCGGTAGCCGACTCCGCGTTCGGTGAGAATGTACTGCGGGTCAGAGGGATCGCGCTCGAGCTTCTGGCGCAGGTAGTTGACGTACAGCCGCAGGTAGTGCGTCTCGTCTCGGTACTCGTAGCCCCAGACTTTGGCTAGCAACTGGTCGTGGGGGACGACCCAGCCGGCGTTCTGCACCAGGTGGAAGAGCAGCTTGAACTCGGTGGGGCGCAGCTTGACCAGGTGGCCTTCGACCCAGACCTCGCGGCGGTCGAAGTCGAGCTTCAGTCGGTCGTCCACCTGGATCGCCTCGTGGGCGGCGGGTCCGGCGGTCTCGGTCCGGCGCAGCACCGCCCGAACGCGGCTGACGAGTTCGCGCGGGCTGAAGGGCTTGGTGACGTAGTCGTCGGCTCCCAGCTCCAGCCCGCGCACGCGGTCATCCTCCTCACCCTTGGCCGTAAGCATGATCACCGGGACGCTGGAGATCTCGCGGATCAGGCGCAGCGTCTCGAACCCGTCGAGATCGGGCATCATCACGTCGAGCAGGACAAGGTCCGGCAGGCGGTCGCGCAACTGCTCCAGCGCTCTGGCGCCGGAGGGTGCTTCGAAGACCTGGAAGCCGTCGTGTTCGAGGTTGAGCCGGATGAAGTGGATGATGCGCGGCTCGTCGTCGACGATCAGGATGCGGCGTTCCCCGGGCTGTGCGTCGGGCATGTCACTCGCGAACCGGGCCGATCAGCGATTCCTCTTCGGCCGTTGGCATGATCTCGATGAAGTTGACGCGGTGCAGGGGCCAGACCACGGTCACGACGTTCCCCTGCAGGAACGCCAGGTCCTTGCCGTCCCGTTTGCGGGGGTTGTTGAGGGTGATGCTGGCGTCCGAGGGGGCGGGCATGTCCTCCACCTCTCCCACCACGGCATCCTCGCCGCTCAAATGGACAAGCACGGTAATCGGCATGGCTTACCTCTCCGAGCGGAAGCGCGAGATCAGCTGGGTGCGCAGCCGTCCGAGCTGGATGATGTCGCCGTGGTGGACCAGAGCCGGCCGTTGCGGCTCGAGCGCCTTCCCATTGATCAGGGTGCCGTTGGCGCTGTCCAGGTCGACCACGTACACGCCGTCAGGCTCGAGACGAATCTCAGCATGGATACGTGAGACGCCCTGCTCGTACGCGTCACTGGCCTGCAAGTCGATGTCAGGGATGACGGCTTGGCCTTCCACCGACCGGCCGACGGTATAGTTGTCACGCCCGAGCAGGGAGCGGGTTTCGCCTGTGGTGATCAGGCGCAGCCCCAGGATGGCGCCCGACTCGAGCTCGGGGCCCTCGGGGGTAGCCGGCTTGGTCGCCATCGCTTCGCGGTCGATCCGATCCCGCGAGATCGAGACGGTCGGCACCGGCGAGACGCTGACGAGCCGCGTCCCGCACTCGCTGCAGTAGAGCGTGCCGACGAATTCCTGATGCTTGCAGGATGGGCACTCGATCATCCGCCGCCTGCCTTTGCCGGCAGCAGCAGCAAGGCCCGCGTGCCGTACTTGAGCACTTTCTCCCCCTCGATCGACAGTCGGCGGGTGTGAGTCAGCCGTTCCGCCTCGCTCAGCGCCGCCTTGGCTAGTTCGCGGTCGCCGGCTGCCAGGAGGTGCGTGGCCAGGTTCTCCAGGCGGCGGGCGGCCTGGGCCGACTGGCCGAGCTCAGCCTCATGCCGCGCCTTCTCCTGCATGCGGTACAGTCCGACGACGTTGAGCGCAGCCACCAGGTCCATCGGTGGCGGATCCGGATCGGGCTGCCGCGACAAGGTGATGCGTGCATCGGCCGGCAGGCTGCTGGCCTCGGACGCGCCTCCGAGGACGTCGCCGCTGATGGTGAAGTGGGCCAGCGTCAGCTCGTCGACCTGGCCGATCGGATGGATCACCATCTCGAGCAGGACGCGGATCCGGCCCTGGCGCGCCAGGTTCCCCAGGACCAGCGGCAGGCTGTCGCCCAGCGGCATGGGATCGGGCATCAGCCGGAAGGACGAGCGCAGGTCGACCTGCTGGGCGAGCGAGCCATCGAGCCGGACGCGGCTGGCGACCACCTGGCTCAGCCCGTCGAAGATGCGCTGGAGCAGACCGGTGATGACCTTGGGAGTGTCGAGGAAGATGACGTTCCCGCCGCTGCGGCTGGCCAGGTCGTCCAGCAAGCGGTCACTCCAATCGGCGCCGATGCCGACGCCGTTGATGGTGATGCCTTGCTCGGAGGCGCGCTCGGCGAGACTGAGGCACAGATCCTCGTCGCCGTAGGTGCGACCGTCCGTCAGCAGGACGAGATGGTTGACCCCTTCGCGCGAGAAGTTGCGCTGCAACTCCTCCATGCCGAGCTGGAGCCCCTGGCCGATCTCCGTCCCGCCGCCGGCCTGAAGCAGGCTGAGACGGGCACGGGCGGTCGCCAGGTCCTTTGCCTGATCGGGCGAGACGATCACCTCCGCCCGGTCGCTGAAGGCGACGACCGAGGCTGAGTCGCCAGGCGCCATGTCCTTGAGGATCGTGAGCGCCGCCGAGCGCACCTGGTCGAGCCTCTGGCCGCGCATCGACGTCGAGCGATCGATGACGATCGTAAGATTGATCGGCGGCCGGTGCTCGGGGATCGTATCGGACGGCGTGATGTCCACCAGCAGATAGTGGACCTGGGGCTCATCGAGCTGGAGCAAGCTGCGGCGGCTCTGTTGGATCTCGCAGCGGAAGCTCGAATGCGCCGCCAGGTCCACTTCGAGCTCGGCCAGGCGCTTGTCGTACTCGGCGCGTTGGTCGTCGTTGCTCAGGACTTCATAGGCCTTGTTGACATTGATGAAGAGCTCGGTGTCGCCCGGCTGGTTGGCGCGGTCCGGGTGCAGCCGCAGCGCCGATTCCCGGTAGGCGCGGCGCAGCTGCTCCGCGGTGGCGTTGCGTGGAACCCCTAGAAGCGCGTAGTAGTCGGGTTCGCCGGCCAAGGATGCCTCGTTGGGCTACTCGGCGGGGAAGTAGATCAAGACGGCGGAGATGTTGTCCGGTCCACCGGCGGCATTGGCGGCATCGATGAGGTGCTCGCAGGCCACCTGCGGATTCTGGGCCAGGGTGACAATGCGCCGGATCTCCTGATCCGGGACGACTCCCCACAGACCGTCCGAACACAACAGCAGGAACGCGTCCCGCGGGATGGGCAGGGTGAACACGTCCACTTCCAGGTTGGCGCCCTGGCCGATGGCCCGGTAGAGCACGTTGCGCTGAGGGTGGACCTCAGCTTCCTCCGGGCGGAGTTGGCCCAGCTCCTCCAACCGTTTGACCAACGAGTGGTCGCGGGTAATCGTGCGCACCTCAGTGTCCTTGAGGACATAGGCGCGGCTGTCGCCGACGTGACCGACCGTCACCTGGTGGCCCAGGTGCAGGACGGCGGTCAGCGTCGTGCCGCCACCGGGGACACGGTCGACAACTGCCTGGTTGGCTTCCTCGAGCGCCGTGCGCATGAGGTCCTGCAGTGGAACGACGTCGGTCAGAGGGTCGATGGCCAGCAGCTGCAGGATCGAGTCTTCGCACAGCCGGCGGGCGACGGCGCGCACGGACACCGAGCTGGCGACCTCGCCGGACCGGTGGCCGCCCATGCCATCGGCGACGATGTACAACCCGAACTCAGGCAGCGTATCGAGGCCAGCGGCGGTGCCCTGCAAGACGAATAGCGAATCCTCGTTGTGGGTCCGCTCGATACCCGTGGACTGAGCCAGGCCGACAATGACCTTCCCCTGGAGGGGCTTGAGCAGGGTCCGCGCGACCGTCGAGGGATCCAGCGGAGCGGTCTTGACCCCGTCGGGCGAAGAACCCGCCGGGCCCTTCTTGCCAAAGATGCGTTTGAACAGGTCCATGTCCGTCCTGAGACGGCCCCCCCGATCGTCAGGTCAAGAGGGCGTAAACGTGATGATCGGTTGAGCCAAAGTAGATCGTGCCGTCCGCAATGGTCGGCGTGCCTGTGATGGGGCCCCCGGTCCGATACGTCCAGCGCTTGCGACCGGAGCGCAAATCGAGACAGTACATCGAGCCGTCCACCGAACCGCAGAACAACGAATCCTCCTGCACCACCGGCGAACTGGTGACCTGGTGCTCCGTCTGGAAGCGCCACAGCTCGCGGTTGTTGCGGGCATCGATGGCGTAGATGTTGCCGTCGGCGCAGCCGGTGAATAGCTTGCCCTCAGCGTACACCGGGGACGAGATCGTCGGGCGACCCATGCGGAAGCGCCAGATCTGCCAGCCGCCTTCTGCTTCCAGCGCGTACAGCGTCCAATCCATTGAGCCGAAGTACAGGATGCCCTCGACCATGATGGGCGAGGAGGCGATGGCGCGCTTGGCCCGGAACCGCCACTTGATCTCGCCGCGGAAATCCACGCAGTAGAAATCTCCGGTCTCGCATCCGAAGTATACGCGCTCGTCCACGACCAGGGGCGAGGAGCGTACGGGCCCGGCCGCTTCGGCCCGCCAGGCCCGCCGGCCGTTCAGCATGTTGACCACGTGCAGGTGCGCATCGTCGCAACCGAAGAAGATGTAGCCCTCATGCAGCGTCGGCGAGGACCGGATCGGGCCTTCGGCCAGGTACGTCCACACCAGCTTGCCCTCGTCGGCCGAGACCGCGTGCAGCCGGTGATCCTCGGAAGCGACGTAGACCAGGTCCTCATGGGCTGCCGGTCGGGTGGGAATACCGCCCTCGGTCGGATACTTCCACAAGAAGGTGCCACGCTTGGCGTCCAGCGCGTACAGGTTGTTGTCGTAGCAGCCCACATACAGGATTCCCCGATGGATGGTCGGGGTGCCGCGGATCTCGTCCTCGCACTCGAACGACCACAGCTCCTGGACGTCGGACGGCAGCTTGAGAGCTGTCGACTTCTGCGGGGACACCAGGATACCGGTCTGCTTCGCGGCCGCCAGCAACGCGCCCTTGAAGCTCTCCGCCGAGGGGAAGCGCTCTTTGGGGTCGTAGGCCAGGGCGGCGTTGACGATCGACTCGAGCTCCGGGGAAACCCGCGGGTTGATCTGGCGGATGGGCCGCTCCGAGAACGAGAACGGCGGCTCGGCGCGCGGGTCGCGGCGGGTGAGCAGGTGGTGGAGCGTAGCCCCGAGGGCGTAGAAATCGCCGGCGGGGGACGCCTCGCCGCGGTACTGCTCCGGGGGCGAGTAGCCCTCCGTGCCGATCATGGTGCCCTTCTGGCCGGGCTGAAACACGCGGGCAATACCGAAGTCGATCAGGCGGATGTGCCCGTGTTGGTCGATCATGATATTCGACGGTTTCATGTCCCGGAAGATCACGGGCTGCGGCTGGTGACCGTGCAGGTAGGTGAGTACGTCGCACAGCTCGACTGCCCAGGTGATGACCTTCTCTTCTGAGATGAAGTCGTCGGTGTCGCCCAGGAGCCGCTCCAGGTCCCGGCCTTCGATGAACTCCATCACCAGGTAGGAGCTGCTCTCCTGAGTGAAGTAGTCATAGATACGGGGGATCGCCGGGTGGGAGAGCGTGGCCAGCAGGTCGGCCTCGCGCTCGAAGTTGCGCACAACCATCTCGTACATCGTGGGGTCAGCGGCCATGTTGATCATTTCTTTGACCGCCACGAGCTTGGTGACGTTGGGGAAGTGAAGGTCGCGGCCCTTGTAGACCGAACTCATCCCGCCGGACCCCAGCACCCCGAGGACGAGGTAGCGGTCCTGGAGGGTGACGCCAGGCTGGAGCAGGCCCAACTGGTCGGTCTCGCCCGGCTTGTTGGGCAGGGCTCGCGTGGTGCGCCGCATGATGCTCCTGTGGAAGCCGGGCTGGCGGCTGGATATTGGGCGGATTATAGCATGAGTGGCCCCGCAGGCTGACGGCGGCGCCGGGCGCAAGCATTGCAGACGCGGGTAGAGGGGCGGCTAGCGCTGGCGGCCGAGCATCTGGAGCGCAAGATCCCGGAGGAGCGCGCCGGCCGGATCGGCGGGGGAGGCTTCGTCTAGGGATTCGAGCCCCTGGCGGGTGTGTTCTGCCGCCGCTTCCATCGTGGCCCCGTGGGCGCCGCAGGCCTCCAGCTCAGCCCGCATCGCTTGCAGTGAGGGCGCGTCCAGAGGTTCGGAAGCCCACAGCTCGCGGAACCGGTCTGAACGCTCGAGCCCCAGTAGGGTCGGGAGCGACTTCTTGCGGCAAAGCAGGTCGTCGCCCGCCGGCTTGCCGGTGACGGCCGGATCGCCCCAGATGCCCAGAATGTCGTCCTGCATCTGGAAGGCGTGCCCAAGCTGGCGGCCGAAGTGGATCAAGTGCTCCAGGCGCGTCCCGTCGGCTCCGGCGAGGCGGGCGCCCGTGCCGACAGCAGCGGCAATCAGCGCGGCGGTCTTCCCGTCGACCATCTCGGCGTACGAGGTTTGTGAGACCACCGGCAAGCCCTCGAAGGCCATGTCCAGGTGCTGGCCCCGGGTGAGCGCCAGACAGGCCTCGTCGAGCTCGCGTTGGACCGCCAGGACGACGGCCGGCGGATACCCGGATTCCGTGAGCCGGTGGAGCGACAGGCGGGCAAGGGCAAACAGCGCATCCCCGGTGTTGAGCGCCTGGGGCAGGCCCCAGCGAGACCAGAGAGTTGGCCGGCCGCGGCGCGTCTCGCTGTGATCCTCGATGTCGTCATGCACCAGCGAGAAGTTGTGGATCAGCTCAACGGCCGAGGCAGCGGGCAGTGCGCCGTGCCAATCCGCTCCGCAGGCCTGGCAGGCAAGGACGGTCAGGAGAGGGCGGATGCGCTTGCCGCGCCCGGGGGGTGCGCCGGCCCAGCCATGGTGGTAGGACACCATGTCGACCAGCCCGGCGTAGGTCTGCGGCTCGAAGGGGAGTGCAGCCTGACGAAGGTCGCTTTCGATGGCGTCGAGGTAGGCGTCGAAGGCGGATGGAGACAAGACCTAGTCTCCCGGCCAAAGCTCGGCCTTCCGGAGCGCCGCCAGCCGTCCGCTGCCCGTGGCAAACATCGCCACGCGCAGCTGCTCAATGGTAAGCGAGATCAGGGCATGAACTGCATCGGTGGATTCGGCGGCCGCCTTGAGAAACGGGCCGGCCATCCCCCCCAGGTCGGCGCCGAGCGCGACGCACTTGGCCAGGTCGACGCCGTTGCGCAGTCCCCCCGAGGCGATCAGTGGCACGTCGGGCAGGGCGTGGCGTACGGCTTGCAGGGCGGCCGCGGTCGGGATCCCCCAATCGGCAAACGCCGCCGCAACCTCGGCCTGCTCGGGCAAGCGCGCGCGGTGCATAGCCACCTGCGACCAGGAGGTGCCGCCGGCCCCGGCGACATCGATGACGGCGACGCCGGCGTCCACCAACCGCCGGGCCGTCGCAGACGAAATGCCCCAGCCGACCTCCTTGGCGATGACCGGAACCGGCAGGGCGCGGCAGACCGCCTCGATCTTGGGCAGCAATCCGCCGAAGTTGCGGTTTCCCTCCGGCTCGAGGGCTTCCTGCAGAGGGTTGAGGTGCAGGATCAACGCATCCGCGGAAACCATGTCGACGGCGCGGCGGCACTCGTCGACCCCGTAGCCGTAGTTGAGCTGAACGGCGCCCAGGTTGGCGAAGAGCAGGATGCTCGGAGCGAGACGACGCACCTGGAAGGTAGGTGCCCAGCGGCTGTCTTCCAGGGCCACCCGCTGCGACCCCAATCCCATCGCCACGCCGCACGCCTCGGCGGCTTCCGCCAGGGCCAGGTTGATGCGCCCGGCTTGCTCGGTTCCCCCGGTCATGGACGAGATCAACAGCGGTGCGGCCAGCGGCTTACCAAGGAAAGCGGTCGCCGGGCTCACATCGTGCAGATCGAGTTCGGGAAGCGCCTGATGAACGAAGTGGAGTTGCTGCAGTCCGCCGGGGAGACCTGACCGGACATCCTCCTCCAGGTTGACCCGGATATGGTCCGCCTTGCGGGAGGGGGTGTCCGTAACTTCGGGCATAGGGTGGGGTTCAGACAACAGATGTGAATCTTACCAGCCGCAGGGAGGGGTGTCAACTTGCGGCGCAGACGCAGGGACCGTAGAATAGCGGTGTTCCCTGGGACCCAAGGAGAGGAGGCTGTCGAATGGCCGGGACGTTGGAGGATGTCAAGAAGATCATTGTGGAGCTGCTGGGCGTTGAGGAAGCCAAGGTCACGCCCGAGGCGCGGTTCCGCGAAGACCTCGAGGCCGACTCGCTGGACCTGGTAGAGCTGATCATGGCTTTCGAGGAGAAGTTCGGCGGGGAAATCTCCGACGAGGACGCTCAGAAGATCACCACCGTAGGCGAGGCGGTGACCTACCTCGACTCGCACCTGAAGAAGTAGCACGCGTGCGGCAGACGCAATGCCCGGGCCGGGAGTTCCCCGGCCCGTTTGCGTGTACGCCCAGCATGGGCGCTGACTTGGAAGGTGGAAGTCCTTCCCGGGGGTTGATGGCACCCACCGTAGCCAAGGGCAAGGGCGTCGTCGTGAGGCGGGGTCCGGAGGAAGCCGG
>Ga0315289_10002037_pt1 | contig 31287 bp, 18 predicted proteins | sample YL17G11_40_MG_FD_203452 | JGI IMG/M metagenome (GOLD analysis project Ga0315289, IMG submission 203452) | Sediment microbial communities from Yellowstone Lake, YNP, Wyoming, USA - YL17G11_40 | ecosystem: Environmental > Aquatic > Freshwater > Lake > Sediment | place: USA: Wyoming | collected... | reverse complement strand
GTAATTACTTTCCAGATTTCTCCTAATGATTTCTGGCGGATATTACCAAAGGAAAGTGGCGTGAAATCGCAAGGAGAGACATCGCCATTCGCTCTTAAATGAATTTGTGCAACACCTGCAGGACAACCTTCCGCCGCACAAGGATAGGCAATGCTTGAAAACATCGTCTGGTGTATTATTCGTGGATAATCAGACTTCTCATTATACTTTTTCCTGAACCGCTTGATTTCATTTATTTCATCATCACCGAGCATACAGCTCTGTCTATCCTTCAATTTTCCCGTTGCTATAACATCAAAGAGAAATACTTCCAAAACATCCAGGCTCTTTCCTAAATCCATCATTGCATCAAGCTCACCATCAACTATTTTCTCTTTAGTGATAAAAGTGGATAGTCCTGTAAGAATCCCATTTTTCTGACAGAGTTTAATTCCTTTAACAGCTTTTTCAAACAGGTTTTTTCTTCCTCTATGTTCATTATGCTTTTTGGAATCGGAATAATCCAGACTTACAAAGACACCAAAAACCTCTGACTCCTTAAGTTTCTCCACTACATCTTTATTGAGATATTCACCATTGGTAAAGATAGTGCAGATACTCTTCGATTTATCCACAGCCTTAATCAATTTATATATATCTTCATAAATAAGCGGTTCTCCACCCGTGAAAATAATGCAAGTTGACCCGATATCAATCGCCTCTCTAATCCCCCTTTTTAGTTCACTAAAACTAAGGGCATTTTTCTCACGCTTTACGCTTTCTCTATAATCATAAGCGGAGCAATGCAAACAGTTACATTGACAATTATAAGTAACAGCAATCGTTAAAAAATGTGGTGTTCTACTTCCCCAATTAATAGTTCCGTTTTCATCAACATTTGAGGACTTATCAATGGCGTTATTCATTATGAAGCGGATTCTTCGTCTTGCCGCAGGAGAACCTAATGGTGGGCTAAGCAGGGAAAAAGCCTTGCCAGAGGAGACTTCAACAAGTCTTTTGTTCTTTATATAATAATTATCTAAAGCCTCTCGGTATTTCTCGATATTATTTCTTATCATACTGTGCTGCCAGTTCTGCAAAGAGCGCTCCATAAATATCTCCTTTTCAATAACTTAATTAATACCCTATTGATTTTTAAAAACTATTATGAATCATAATCTCCAAAAAACAACTATGTAAGTTTCATAAAAGCCTAATATTTCTATGGTATCAATGAATTGTTATAATTTTCGAAAATTTATTACCGCATAAGATATATTTGAAAAGTAGAAACAGACCATACACGCTCGTCCCCATTTTCTCAAGAAATTAATGCGTAATTATTTTTAAAGATTTATAATTGAGACCTCTGAAAAACTAACAAACGATGCTGTGTCATTCCCACCCCGTATCAAGTATGGGGTAAACTCCAGTGAGAATCCAGAAAGAATTTAATCAAATTTTATATGATTTTGGATTCCTGCTTTCGCAGGAATGACAATTATCCAGTATTTCAGAATTCTCTAATTGCACTATTACATTATGAGAAAGCTTCTGGGCTTTGGAGTGAGAAAAATGATTTTCAGAAGAAGAGCCATATGGAATTTGATATACTTGAGGGAGAAGCGCTGTAAAAGAGCTCGATACTGTCAAGAACAGGTGTGGCTGAACCTGTTGATTCTAATAAAATTTCTGTCTGAATTAATCGTGAATAAGTGGTGGGTTGAAAATGTAACGGTGAAGACGAGTAATATGCGCTCCAGGTTGCCGTATTAAGCTCTTCAGGTGTATTTCCGAATCTAAAGCGGTAACGAACAGATGTGTTTTCTGTAGCCATTTCGGCTTTGTTCCAATAAACTTGTGTACCTCCGTCAAATTGCATTGTTAGAGTTCCTGAAGGAACATAGACCTTAGTATTACTAAATAATTTTATGTAAAGGTCGCTATTGTCTTGTCGCTCAAAGTCAACAAGGTCAGTAGAAAAGAAGAGATTACCTTGTGGATATGAATTGCTTGAATTATAAGCAAGCTGAATTGAGTTTTTGGACTCTTGTGGACCAACAAAAACAAGAGCAAGCGTGTCATTCAGGTATTCTGGTGGAATAGTCCAGTCGAGAGGTATGTATTGGATACCAGAACTGGCAAATTGAAATTTTGTTCTATTTAAAAGAGCATCATAAGAATAATCGGGAGAACCATCAGGCAAGGTGTCTCGTAATTGAATATCTATTGTATCATTAGTTAGAGAATTAGTTACATTGATTTCGATGCCTGAAATATTTAAATCAGTGAGCTGAAATGTTTGAGCCACAAAATATCCTTTTTCTGAGACATAGGCTTGTGAATCAGAAGTGGATTGGTCTATTGAGAGATTTTGTGATTGATCAAAAATTTGAAAATAACAATCAAAATTTGGAATTGTAATCCAGTCGAGACTATAAGCTCTGATTAAAATCCCATTAGGATATGGGTTTAGAATATTCATCCTCAGATTGGCGTTTCCACTTATAATTTTAAAGAGTAAAACATACGAACGACCATCAAGTATGAGTCCACTGTAATTCAGCCAGACCGTTGCAGTCCCCGTTGCATTTATAGTTGTGGTTCCGAAAGCAAGTAAACCGGAAGGATTATCATCAGGGAAACCGCTGGGAAGAAGTGTGCGAAGCTCAATGCGATATTCAGTAGGTTGATTAACTATCGCATTGAAAGTCACTTTTGAAATGCCTGTGGCTTGTGGCACAAAGGTTTGTCCTATCCAGTAAGCACGGTATAGCACATTTGTTGAGCTATTGTAGTTAGACTGGTTGATAATCGTTTGTGGGGTTGTTGTGTAATTAAGAACAGCATTATTTATAGAGGAATCCACATCAATGTTTTGAGGATTACTATGATAAAATTCTGATTGAGTTGACCAGCGACGAGAGCCATCTTTCACTTCTGTAAGGCTTACATTTCCATATTCATCTGATACAGCCACGTCCACTCTATCGGTTTCTGTCGTTGAATAGGAGAATTGGTAAGTATCAGCAGAGATTTTTGAAGTTTCTAATCGAGAATATTCGTCAGAGTAATTTCTTGCAGCTACATAAGGTTGCAGTTGATATATATCAGGGTCAGTGTTGATTGTAACAGTAATTGTGTTGCCAGATTTTTCCGTCGAGAGATTTAGTGTTGGTGGAGTGGTATCAGAGAATTGTACCCATTTTTGCATAGCTTCTTTACCTGTGCAATAGAGGAATTGAATGTCGGGATAAGTTGTTGCGGCACTGTGCAAAGCTGTATCGACAGAGGCAATCTGCTGGACATAATCAGCTTCATTCTGATGAGACCAGATACAAACAACCTGATCTTTTCCTTGATTAGCAACGTTAAAAACCTGATTGGCAAAACTAACTGTAAAATTCTTCATATAAACGTGACGAACTTCCCAACCTTTCATCGTGCCTGCGACTCGATAATCAGTATAACTGGGATGATAAGGGGTACAATCTGTCATATACGAACCGCCTTCCATTCGGAAAGGAAGCCATAGTTCAAGATATTGCTGGTATGGATTATCCATATAATTCCAACCCGAACGAAAACAAACTGGATAAACGGATTCATCAATGACCATTTGGGAAGTTGTCCATTCATAATCCCAGATGGTTTCTGCAAAGGTGGGAGCCTGCGCCCATTGAGAACCTGTCCATTTAAAATGATGAAAATGATATTCGAGGGCATCGCCCCAATTATCGAGTTCGTCTTGCCAATACTTTCTTATCTGATACGTTGTTATAGTGGAATTTGAATTAGTTCCTTTCTGAAACCAGCCCCCTCCATGCATAAACCAGGTGACTTTAAAAGGATGTCCAAGACTGTCAGTATGACTGGTTCTGAAAGTTTCATCAAAGACATCGTGGTAAACGCCATTGGGATTGGCGAAGACATCAAAATCAAATTCATTAGCATAAGTATAGGCATCATCACCGCCAGAGGTATTTCTCCAGATAGATGTGTCCGAACTTAAAACGACATAGACGGTATTTGTGATTGCGAGTTGACTTAAAAGAATAAAGATTATTGTTGTGATTATGATTATAATATTCTTAGGACTCATTTTAATTTATTCTTTCCATATTGATATAGTAATTATGCAAGTAGGAATTTACTCATTTTTTTTCAAACATAATGTGAGAAGTCAATGATTTTCTAAGTTTGAGATTGGGTTATTTTTTAGATAATTTATAAATAGCATACAAAAAGAAAACCCCTCGTAGAGAGGGGTTTCTAAGATATTTTTTTAGTCTATTACGAGAAAAATTAGAGATATAGTTCCCAACTATGAGCACTGGCTGGTGGAGCGGGTTCACAGCGGATGTAATCGAAATAACCGCCATGGTCATAGGTTGAATTATTTATTCCTGAAACAGAACTTGTTCTATATATAACACCAGCCTTACCTGCTAAGTATGTTGTATCGGTAACTTCTACAGTAGATTCATCAACTGTGAAAGTTATAGTAGAGCTGCTACAACGAATTCCGAGCGTATGCCAGCCCTGGGTAACAGGAATAGCGGACCCAAGAAAATCTAATACCGGAACAGCCGCGTTTACCTTGTTAATCAGACTTAAGGCACGGAGGTCTGCCCAAGTCCCGGTCTCTACTTGCCTATATACTATACAAGGATAGACATTACCTTCGCTTGAATCATAAAGTAAGGCATAGCAACCTGTTGGACGACATATAAAACCTGCTCCTTCTATGACCAATTCTTGATTAGTTATATCATAGTCTTGTTGAATTCTGGCACCTATTCCATATCGGACGAACTCATTAGCAGCAGCATTAAGACCTGCATCTCTTCTAAGATAAGCATCGACCTTAAAATCATAATTTTGGTCATCCCATTCGCCGAACCCAAGGTCATTATGTCCGCCATCATCACCAACTAGAACTGCATAATTTGATGAAGTTGCACCGGGCCGAGTATTAGCGGGATAGGCAGTGATAGTCCAGGCACGGTCGGGATTCATATTACTTGATAAAGTCACGTTATAAACGGGTGACTCAATTTCACCCGCACCTTGCGAATATTCAGCGGCAAAATTATTCACATAATTAACGTCTGCACCTGAAAGACCAGCAGTACCATTTGTTAGAAGTTGGAAACACCAGTCTCCATTGCCTTGTCCTACAGGACCATCATCCAGGTTACCACCACGTTGACCGGAATCAATCTGGTCGACAAATGTTGCGGTATCAAGGTCTTGCGAATAACATAATGATATTAAGAGGATAAAAATAAAGGATAGTAAAATAGATTTTTTCATAATATTATTTTCCTTTCGATTAAGATTGTGAGGAATTGTTTGGAGAATAAATCTTTGATTAAAAAATAATAATTTAGTTTGATACCCCTCCTTTCTACGATTTTGGAAAATTACCTTCTTCTAATTCTAATTACAAAGATTGTCAAGGAAAATATCTTTATAATATAATCATTATGTTTCTTTTTTGCCTTGTTCTTTTATTTCAGTAGTGGATTTTTTTTGTTTATTAATAAGAACGAGATTTCTTGAATAAACGATAAGTCCTGAGCCTTGACCGACAATAAAGACAGCACTATTGATATGAATAGCATAAATAAAAAGGATGAGTCCCCCAAGAATACTCAAGAACCAGAAATAAATGGGGATAATACTTCTTTTTTCTCTTTCACTAACAATCCATTGAACGATAAATCGTGAGGCAAAAGCCGCTTGTCCTAAAAAACCAAATATCTCCCAGATTTTATCTACCGTGGACATTTCCGCCCATTTTGTTATCAAATCCTGTATGTTAAACATAGCTAATGTAATTAAAAAGTGTATATCCATTTCTATAGCTCCTTTTCGATCTTGTAGTGTAAATATCGACGTTGCATCCATCTCACGGCGAATAAATCTCGTAATGATTTAAATAATCGATTTCTGATATTATATTTTGTTTTTCCTCTCAATCTTGGAAGATGTCTGACAGGTATCTGCTTGACTTTATATCCTTCGAGTTTGACAAGAGTTGGTAAAAAGCGATGTAGTCCTGTGAATAGTTTTACTTTATTAAAACATTCTTTCTTGAATACTTTGAGAGGGCAGCCTGTATCAATTATATCATCATTAGTAAATTTATTTCTAACAGAATTGGCAATCTTTGAGGAAATTTTCTTGATGAAATTATCCTGTCGTTTCTGTCTTATACCAACAACCATATCAAAATCTTTGAGTTCATCAAGTAGTTTCAAAATATCATTCGCATCACTTTGCATATCACCATCAAGCATACTGATTATTTCACCTTTTGCGTTTCTAATCCCCGCATCTAAAGCTGACGTCTGCCCATAGTTTTTGTCGAATTTTAGAATTCTGATCTGCGGAAATTCTTTTTTCATTTTTATCATTTCATCGAGTGACCCATCCTTTGACCCGTCGTCAATAAAAATGATTTCGTATTCTTTATTCAAGGATTGCATTGCGGAAGCAATTTCTCTGACAAGTGGTTGAATATTATCTCTTTCATTTTTTGTCGGGATTATGATAGATAAGTACATTCTTGTGCCCTCTTAAAATAGTGTTGAATAAGCCAAAATTTGCGAGTCAATTTTGAAAATTAAGATTTAATAAATCGACTATAAAGTCAATTATTAAATTTTTTATGAACTTTCAAACAATCTTTGTCGTCTTATAATATAAAATGTCTAATTGATAATTGGGAGAGAAAAAATGAAACGTTTTATTTCAACCGTTTGCTTAATTATTTTACTTGTATTACTTTGTGTAAAAACCGATAGGGAAATTTTTTCTCAAACTAAGGAAATTATTCCATCGACTGAATCAAAAGAGAAGTTTAATACAAAACAATTTGATTGGCAAAGAACTGACCAATACATCCCACCTAATTTCGAGAATTATTTTCCCGATGATGAGGAAGGTGGAAAAAAATTGGATGCATTGTGGAATGCGAATGATAAGGATTCTCGTCCTGATGAAGAAATTTTATCGACAGTCCGTAATGGTCTGAGAAGAGGTTCTACACATAAGCTTTTTACCCTTCGTTGGATTGGGAATAAATATATTTGGGGTAAACAATCACAAAATCCTGAGGCGATTGAAATTATGTATCACGCTACAGATGGTGATAAGAATGACACACGGGGTCCCGCGATTTATTTTGGACTTTCGGTGGTTCAGACAAAAACGCCAAATATTTTAAGGGCGCTTGTAGAAATTTGTATGAATGATGATGACCCGAATGATTTAGACAGAATTGCCTGGGGAACTCAAAATCAAAGAGAAGAAATTTTACCTTATCTGAAACCTTATCTGGATAACACCGATGATATGGTTAATGAGAAGGCTCAAGTTGTTGAGAAAATTTTGAAAGGTGAGCTAAAGGCTTTCAAATGGGCGGAGGACAGGGCAAGAGAAAAAGCAAAAGTGGAATATACTACTAAATTGCCAGAGATTAAAGAGAAACTATTAAGCGGTGATTCACAAGCGAGAAAAGATGTCATTAAACTCGTTATGCAGAATGCAATCACATTAATTATGGATGATTCTTTCATTGAAGCCTGGAAAGCCTGTGCGAAAGACAAAGATTCGGGAGTGCGAGCAGAAGTGGCACGAACTTTTGGTGAGCATTGGGTCTGGAGTTCAAGGGAACAGAAGCCAGAAGCAATTGATTTGATGATAGAACTTTCAAAAGATGAGAATCGAGAAGTTCGTTATAATGCGGTCTATTTTGGATTATCAACTGTTCGAGAGAAAAATGAAGCGGCTGTAAAGAGACTTCTTGAAATTGCTATGGATGATAAAGACCCCAATAACTATCAACGCATCACCTGGGGCATAAAAAGAAATAGAGATTTAGCAAAGAAAGTCCTTGAAGATTACATAAGTCAATATGAAACGAATCCCGAATTGGCTTATAAGGCATTCCAGATTTATGAAGATATGACAGGTGAGAAAGCAGCGAATCCTGAAAGGTTTGTGAAGATAAAAGAAAAAATTTCCGCTGATATTAATGATGTCTATATTATTGTATTTACTGGTAAAGAATCATTCCAACCGAAAGATGGAGAAGAATTGTATAAAGAATTCGAGTCCAAATTGCCCGAAGACATTAAGACGCAAGATTTCAGATGGAAAAAATGGAATAATGCTATTGTCGGATATGTCTACATCGATGGAACATTTGAAAAGGACAAAGTGAAAAAGATGATTGAGGAAAGCCCAAACCTTCAACTTCTCGAGACCGAATTCGCTCCAGAAGAGATGCAGAAGATGTTAAAGGAATCACAAGAATTTAAGAGTATTGAAGAGAATAAGTAAAAGGTTAGTAGGTTATTATAAATTTAATTGATACCTTCACAAAATAAACAACTTTAATGTGCTTAAAACTTAATTGGCAATTTCCCGTATTTGTGGTTCGCATTAACCATTGCAATATAGTTTTCCAAAGGCACATAGTCGGGAATAGTGTTGGAGGAGCCGAGACAGTAACCACCGTAAGGTGTCATTAGTTTCATCAATCGCTTTGCTTCTTCTGCGACATCTTCAGGCTTGCCTCTCGTTAATGGAAAATCCATTTCGAGATGTCCGCAAAGACATAATTTATTTCCAACAACTTTTTTTACTTCAAGTATATTCATTGACTTGGGTTCAATTGGGTGAATCGCATTCACTCCCATCTCGATAAAGTCATCGAATATTTCGTATAAGACTCCATCGGTGTGATAAATGAAAGGACCATTGATTTTCTTAGCCGCCTCTGCCATTCGTCTCACGAATTGCCAGAGATATTTCCGATAAACTTCTGGCTGAACTAATAATCCTCCTGTATAGGCAAGGTCGTCGCTATACCAGAGACATTTGACCACAGGATATTTTATCGCCTCTTCAAAACAGTATGTAATGATACTACCAATTTTCTCAAACATCGCTTTGATTAATTCTTCGTTTTCAACAAGGGCATAAGAGAATTCTGTAAATCCCATCAAGTTCCAAACTTGAGTGAAAATATCGCCTTGTTGAAAGATAACCCCCATTCCTTTTGGGAGATATTTTTCTGCTTCTTTGAGGTATGAAAAATCGAACTCTTCAATTTTGGGCCAGGGATAATTCTTAAATTCTTCCCTGGTGGTAATGAATCCTTTTCCTTCTGATGCCCAGCTGAACCGCTCCTGGAGCTTTTTCTGAGGTGTCCAGTCTATTCTTATCGGTAGAATCGCATAGTCGTATCCGGCTTTGTACCAGAACTCAATATTATCTTTTACTGTGACCATTTCTCTACCGAGAATTTTTGCTTTAATATCTTTATGCACAGCCAATTCAATGAGTGGAATATAATCAGCCTTCTCACACAATAGGGTTGCCCTGAACTGTTCAAAATTCGGTTCACGCAGTCGTTCAATTTGTGACATTTGGTTTTCTCCCAATTGGATTATTTATAATTAAGCAATTTAAAATGGATATTGATAAAAAAGTCAAATATTAAAAAAATAGTTGAGCCACGAAAGAATATAAAAAATCACGGAATTTTAATGATAAAATATCTGAACGCTGATTAATGTTGATAATCACAGATTTACGCAGATTTATTTTTTAATTAAAATCCGCGTTAATTGGTTTTTAATCCGCGTCATCTGTGTTCTATTATTCTTTTTTCGTGTTCTTTCGTGGCTGAAGATTCTTTTAACATGACGACACAACAAACATAAAGAATTAATTAATTTAAGAAAATAAACACTTTTTTGATAATTTGTGTCTTATAATTAATTTAAAATACATAAGTTATAAAGTTTTTTTAAATAATTAAAAAAATTGTAACATTTTTCCTTGAAAAATACTCTTATTTATGATAGAAAATTCTTAGAAATGGTTAATTGACAAGACGATTAGCTGAATCAGTATTTAAAGTTACCAAATCTTAAATGGAAGGGGAAGTTAAAATGACAAATCTTTATTCCTTAAGAAAGATTTTAAAATCGATTTTGTTTTCGTTCTTTTTAGTCTTCATTTCTTTTCAAGGCATTTATTCAGCTGATACATCCTTCATTGCTGATGCAGATGACTTTAACATAAGTGCTACAAATGGTAATGCTGAATTAATCGGCGGTCATAGCTCAAATGACTGGTATATGCTGGATAAAACCTGTCATCCAGAAGATGATACTTCTCATCCTTATAGACCTTCAGTGCTTTATCCTTTACAATATTCAATAAATTGGTTTCCAGAACTTAGACCTGATTTTCCTGACATAAATAGTTATAAAATAAGGATTCATTTGAAATATAAATTAAGAGATGAAACAAGTGTTATTCCTACTACTAATAATCCTCCTACGGATACGGATTCAAAAAATAATCTTTTTGCAAGGATAGAAATATTAGGAAGTTACAAAGATGAATACGAGGTTACTCATGTGGAAAGAAAATATGAACATTTATATCTTAATAGCGGTGATAATATTGATAATCAACTTATAAAAGGTTTTACAACTTTTTATGATGTAGAATGGGAAAATCCTATAGCCAATTCCTATAAGCAGGATACTACTGTTAAAACATATGGTCTTGGAAACTGCTTAGATGATGAATTATGGTTCTATGTCGAATTTGATGTGGATAATCCGGATGTTATAGATCCAGAGGATGCTCTCGATTTATCAAATCCTTTATATGGTTACACAATTAAAGTGGATCAAGGTTCAATTACTTACGGTAAAGATAATAAAAAAGTTGTAAGTCTTTATATCGATAATATAGAATTAATTCCGATTCCTGCTAATAACTTACAATCTCCTATTTTTGAGGCAACATTTGATAAAACATTGAATTCAATTGATGGAGATAAGCCAACAGCATATCCATCTTTGAATAGTTTATCTTACGAACCAGCTTTCAGATCCACAGGAATAAACCTAACTAATAGCCAACAATATCTTTTTTATAATAAACCAACCAATTATAATTTTGACACTGGAACTATAGAATTCTGGTTTAGACCTTACTGGGATGCAAATGATAGCGTAAAGAGAACCTTCTTCGTACTACCTGCTGATTCCGAGGATAAATTTAACTATATCGAGATTTATAGAAATACAGATAATACACTTATTTTTCAAATTCAAACATTCCCTGATGAAAATTATAAACATCAGGTTGTATCATCAGCAGATTTGAGTTCATGGAATACGTATGAACTTCATCATATTGCAGTTATGTGGTGTGTTAATTGGGATGAGAACCTAATCGACTATGTGGGTTATATGAGAATTATAGTTGATGGAGAAAATGATGATATTGCTGAGCAACTTTATCCTTGGTGTACTAATATACAACTTCGACAACAATTCTATTTATCAAATTTGAGTGATTATCCAAATGCAGTAATAGATGAATTCAAGATTTATGATAGGATGATAGATCCGAATAGAAATAATATTACAGACAAATATCAATTATATTTTCGAAAGAAATTATTTACTGAAGAACAAGAATTTTTGGACTTAACTCATCGGAATAATCGTATTGATAAACGTTCAGAATCGAAGGTTCTTAATGGGATGAATATCAAGATAAAGGAAGATATTAGTGGAAGTAATCCAATCAAAATAATTTTTGATAAATTCAAAGAATTAGATTACACATTAAACTATAAGATTTATCTCGTGATGAAATCTTGTTGGGACAATCCAAGTCATAATCAGACAAGACCAACGTTACAGTATAAATTCAATAATACATCGTATTCTTCGATCAATCTTTCAAATTTGAATCAGAATACTTGGACACCTATTCTTGTATATTCTGGTGCAAATTTAGATGACACAAATTATTATCACGAATTGTCTCTTATCTATGATGAAACAGAAATTACTTCTGGTACTATTAATGCTTGGATTGATAGCTTATATATTGTTCCAGCGAATGATGTTATTAATGAATCTAATTTTATATTTACCTCTCAGAATGATTATGAAAAAACTATAACTGACTCCTGGGATTTGGACTGGTATGATTATATTGATTTCTGGCTACAAACAACAGGGGAAGATAAGATTTTTACTGTGACTCTTACCGACAGTAACGATAATAAAAGAGTTTATAGTAAGGAAAAAGGAACAAGCACAGACTTTACCCTGACCTGTCCAAGTTGGAATCATTACGAAATAGATTTATATCACGATTCTCCATCTGATGAAGATGATGAATTTAATATAAACGATGTAGAATCTATAACATTTAAAATAGATGGAACGCCTATGGGAGAACCTAAATTAGGATTAGTTACTTTTCGTCAAGACCAGCCTTATGCTGAAATATCAAATCTGGGAAATAATTTTAAAGGATTAGAATACGGGCAGACTAACTATTATTATGACTTTGCTAATGATGATTATCTTTTAGAAGACCTTCCTTTAAGTCCCAACGGTGATAGAATTAGAGAGTATAATATTCATTATACTGTGAATAAATCTCAAGATACAGTGACAATTGATATTAAAAAATTAGATGGAACAAGTAAAGAATCTATAGAAACGAATACCTCCAAGTATAAACATCACAATACCACATCTTGGTATTATGAAGGAACTGTGGAAGAACCTGTTTATTACTATTATCCATTTAATATTCAGATTTTTAGAAACTCTATACCAAAAAGTGATATTACTAATTATCCCGTAAGAGTGGTTCAAAAAGATGCTGAATATTATACATCGACATTAGGAAAATATTATTTACAACCTGATGGAGAGATAACTTATGATATTAAAGGAACTTCAAATGATATGGCTATCAGAATAGGTTTTGAACAATCAGCCACTATACCAATAGATCCTTTGGAAGAAGACCTCAATAAAAAATTTGATCTGTATATCGTTGCAAGAGGAGATAATATTGATACTTCAAGTAATCAAGACCCTGAAGATTTTGCATTCTATTGTGGAATAGAGTTAAAAAATTCCACACGAATTCTCTCGGAACCTATTTTCGTTAAAGAATTAGATAACAAGGTGTGGAAGGAATTTAAGATAGGGTCATTTACAATGAATGAGTTTGAACCTCCATACACATATCCTGGTGAGCATTTATTAGAATTTTTCATAGATACTTCTTGTTCCCATATGAATTCTGGCGGATATATTTATCTTGATTATATTTTTCTTAAACAGCGTTTAGATAATGAGTTTCCAATTGGAATTTGGTGGGATGGCAGTATGCAATGGGATAATGATGTAAAAGAAATATATCCTTATTATGCATTTGATCCCGATCCTGAGGGAGTAAGTTTTTTAGATTATAATTTTTCACAAATAAAAGATAAAAAATTTACGAATATAGTATTAGGAACTAAGGAATGGCATACTGGTGGAGACGGAACAGGTAGAATAGCTGAATTAAACAAAGCTTTAGGATATAATTTAAAGTTGGATTTAAATCCTTCTTTTAAGGTAAGAAGTCTTTGTTTATTTAGAAATTATAATGAAGCAGAGATTCACAATAATTTTGAACAACCTCCAGGTCAGTGGGAACATAGTTTCAATTATCAAGATCATAATGATTCCCCATATTTTTCATCATTATACATTGATGAGCCAGGCTATAATATTCCATTTTTAGAAAAGATGCTAACATATAAGTCTTTATGGGAAAGTTGGGATATGGATAATAATGATGATGGTAATAATATTGATACTCCATTCATAATTAATTTTGCAGCCTACTGTTTTCCAGTAATTCATTATTGCTTAAAAAACGATTATTTAAATGTATTTTCATCCGATTCATATCCAGCAACCTTAGATCATAAATATCAAGGCGAATTGGGTGATTCTACTTACTTTGATTATGCTTATCAACTTGAATATCTTTCAGATATTGCTTCAAAAAATAATCTTCCCTATTGGGAATATATATATGGATATAATGCTAATGGACATAGAGAACCTTCTAAAAGAGAAGAGAGGTGTATAAATTATTTAGCTCTTGCCAGTGGAGCAAAGGGAGCTTATACTTTTCTCTATGTTTATCCAGTGGGATTTTGGTATGGATTAGAAGGAATTAATAATTTCACACATGGGCAGTGGGATCCAGAACTCGGTCAAAGTGGTGAAGGTGAAGTAACAAAAATAAATCAGGAACTGAATTATTTTGGTGAAGTTGTTAAAGATTTGGAAAAGATTTATGATATTAATGGATTTCCTGTTGAAGCAGATTATGTTAATTTACCCATATATCATTTAACTGAAGAGGGTGAGGAGGGTTATGATAGGGATTTTAATGATAGAATCGTACCTCCTTTTCCTCATAATCCAGAAGAATCGTGTTACTCATATGATTCTGAATATAAAAGAGAGACTAAATCTGCAATATTAAAAGATAAAAACAATATTAAATATATCCCTATTGTTAACAGGGATTGTGGGTTTTCTGTTAGTCTTATAGAATTAAAAGATCCTGATAATCCAAATGGAGGTTATATCCCTATTACCGTTTTAGAGGAGGTTCTATACGATGATTCATATGGTGAAGAAGAGATAAAGGTCACAATAGATCCATCGATTTTAGGTTATGGATATAGTAATTATAATATTGCTGAGAGTGTTCTAACGTATGAGAGAAAGAAACTTGAAATTGAAAGTGGCAAACTGAAATTCAAGGACAACCTCAAGTTTGCTTCTGGAGATGGGCAAATTTGGAGGATTAATAAGAAACCAATCTTTTATCTCAAGTGTGATGAAAACACAAATGGAGCTGATGGTGAAATTCGTTATTGGTATACGGACACTATAACTTATCCCGGTGCAAGACAAAACAATGGTATGGATTTAACAAATGCAGGTGGAGGCTTAGGATATTATGTAGATCAAGATTCAGGACCAGGAGTAGATTTAAACTTCAATAAGGTAAAAGGCACGATTTCTTTCTGGATAAAACCCAATTGGGGTGGGAGTGAATCTACTCTTCGTTTCTTTTTCTTAAATGGGACGTGGAACGGCTCTGAAGTGGTATATGACCATTTCCGTCTTGGTAAAGATACGAATAACAATTTATCCTTCCAGATAAAAGATAGTACTAACAGTTGGCATAGCATAACATGGAATGGGATACAGTCATGGAATGCTGGTGAGTGGCACTATATAGTTGCTGTATGGGATACTACTTTAGGTTTTATGAAATTGTATATTGATGGGATAAGGGTTGATGATAATTGGGGGAATTGGGGGGTGCAGCATAAACCTTGGAATTGTCCATCCAATACGAGTCCATACTTCTGGATAAATTATTGGGGCTGGAGACCTAATGCTGTACTTGATGAATACAAAATCTTTGACTATTGCCTAAGTGACAATGAAATAAAAGCAGAATATTGCCAACCGATTTTTTATCTTAGGTTTAATAATCATCAGTATCAGGATGGTTTAATATCGGAGGATGGAATAAATTCTACTCCTTCAGGGCATAGAAATTATTTTGCTTTTGTAGAAAATGGAAGAAAAAACAAAGCTATTAACCTGAAATCTGGTGCAACAAATCCTCCTTATACGTATACACCATCCCAGATAGAACTGAGTTATGATAGAGCAGGAAATTTTGATCCAGTAAAAGGGACTATTGAACTTTGGATTAAACCGAATTGGAATAGTCAAGATAACAGTAGTAGATTTTTCTTTGTAAATGGTTCGGGAGGATTGATATACAATTTCTTTAGGATTTTTAAACAGAATTATAATCCTGGGGAAAATTATTTATCTTTCCAAATTAGGGATAGTAGTAATAACTGGCATAGCATTACATGGGATGGTCTACAGGATTGGTGTGATGATTCTGATAGGAATTGGCATCACATAGCTGCTATATGGGATACAAGAAGGGGATTTATGAAATTATATGTGGATGGGGAACAGGTATCTTGGATTATAAATACTGGTACACAATGGTCTCTTCCAACTCCCGATTCTAATTTTTCTGTAAATTATTGGGGTTACTATCCAAATGCAGAAGTAGATGAATTAAAAGTTTTTGATATTGTTAGAGATGAATATGTAGAGAACGAAGAAATTAAGATAAATGATGATTACATCCAGTTCCAAAGCAGATTGAAATAGGTTCTAAGAATATTAAATTGGGATGTGATAAATAGGATATATCTATGTTTTTTCAGATATATCCTATTTTAATTTCACAAGCAGATTGCAAATTTTATCTTCGATTTTTATCATTTCGTAGGGGTGAGTGGTGAAGTTGTTGGCGAGAATAGAGAAGATGATTGTTTTCCCGTTTTGTGTGATTAGATAACCTGATAGGGCACTTACGTATCGTATACTGCCTGTCTTGGCAAATATTTTTCCTCCTGTCTCTTTCCCTCCCAATCTGTATTTGAGGGTTCCTGATATTCCTGAAACAGGAAGTGATTTTTGAAAATCTGTGTAATAATCACTATTAGCGACGTGCCGTAAGACTTTTACTAAAGCATCAGGTGAAACAAGATTTAGTCGGGATAATCCTGAGCCGTCTGCAATGTTAATTTGGTTTGTTTTGACATCAATTTTCTGAAGAAATTTGTTTATGGCTTTTTCACCTGTTTCAAAAGAGCCTCGACCGTAACAATAATAACCAAGTGTCTTAAATAATTGTTCAGCATAGAAATTGAGACTATCTTTGTTCATCATTTTAATGATAGTTCTAAGTTCAGGAGATTCATATACGGTTAAGAGATTTTCAGGAGTTTCAAATTTTCTATACAAGCCCGTGTTCTCAACGATAGCCTGTTCTGTAACAGAAATCCCTTCACTCTCAAGAATTTCTTTTAGTACAGTAACAAAATACAAGGAGGGATTATCAATAGTGTAATTAGCAAATTGGGTTTTAGAGTTGATGCCAAGACTTCCAGTGACGATAAATACATTTCCACCATCTTCTCGATCAACGCTTAATCTTGAGCCAATGCCTTTCTGACCAGTTGTTGCGTTATTAATAATTTTGATAGCAGAAGTTTCAGGGATAGAGTTGACAGTAATTTTTTCGCCGATTTTATTAGATGGTGTGAATTGCAAAACGATACAATTTTCATCGAAGGCTAATCCGCTAACTTGAGCAGAGAAATTGTCCAGTTCATTGTCTTTGGTCCAGCCTCTGCCGAATCTGTCATTGTCGAAACAGGAATCATCACCAATGATACTACCATTAATTTTTTTTATTCCTTTTTCCTTTAAATCCTTTGCCCAACGTTTGAAAACAGAGAGTGATGTATTATTATTTGGAGAACGATAGGAGAAAGTTGGGTCACCACTTCCTCTAATTATAAGGTCACCATTTAGAGTCCCATCAGATGAAATTTCACCATTTTTGTAGATATAGGTTTTATATACATAATTAGGTTTCAGAATTTCTAAAGCGGATGCTGTAGTAATAATTTTCATATTTGAGGCGGGAAGAAAATTTTTCTCCGCATTCTTTTCAAAGATCACATCCCCATCTTCGAGGGATTCGATTTTTATTCCCCAGTGTGTACTATTTAATTTATTATTGATTGCCTTTTCGATTTCTTGTGCGATTTCGTTTTTTGAGAAATACTGTTTAGTTTGAGCCGCGATGAGTAATGCGGATAAGACTATTAAAGCAAATACTTTTTTCATAACAGCCTTTTTTAATCGAATTAACAAAAATTATTTTAATAAGCCACAGAGAACACAGAGAAAATAAAACGAGACACAGATAAACTAAACACTATTAAAATAATTCAGATTAGAAAAGTATTGATAAGTGATTTAGTTGTCAAAATTTATTTCTGGTTTTTTACAGTGGCATGATTTATCATACCTGTAATAACGTGTTCGGTAAATCGAACCCCGACAGTTAGACATATAATGACATCTCTGACGTATCATTGTGAGTAGTCTGATCCTCAATTTAATTGGAGGAAGCAATTTTGTGGTGGGGATAAAAATTAAAGGGTTTAAACAAATACATTAATAATACATCCAATAAGAAATCCCTGTTGAGTCAGGTAAATTTAAATAATCAATCAATGCAATTGCCATTGCCCGACCAAGCACTCTATAATCCTCTGCTGTAATCCAGTCATCATCGGTGATACGCTTCCGAAAATGTCCCTCGTGAGTCATAGCCATTACATTCTCTCCCCAATTATTCCAGAGGTAAGATTCAATAAAGTAATACGGATGTAATTGACTGGTTTGAGGATTGAGATTATCAAATAGCGTAGTAGTGTTGTTGAAGTCATCAATATAATTTTGCTCGATGATTTCAAAATTGGCGGTAACGCTTGGTTGAAGATGTTTCCAAAAAAACGTATCGATATAATTCCCCTGTGTAGAATGTAAATTAAGAGACACCTCAATTGGATTAGGACCCGCCATAAAGGCATCCACTTGATTCTTAATATTCAAAACTTCGGGTAAAGTTACAGGTTCACCCCAACCTCTTTCCGGGTCCAATCCCTGTGAATCCCATCGGGTGTGTCCAAGAAAAACCCCATCGACATTTTCTAAGGGAACAACGTTGAATATACAATACCTTCGCAGACGTTTGCCCCATATTGAATTTTCGACTATCTGTTCGAGAAATCCTAATAAAATATGAGTAGATGTAACCTCTCCAGAATGAGCTCGCGAATGCACCCATACCCGGTGTTTATCCGTATCAGAAACGCTTGTATTAGTAACTGTCGCCATCAACATATCTTGCCCTTGATAGCTCTGTCCGATTACTTGAGAGGTAGCATACGCTGTGCTGTTGACCAAATCAGAGACTCTCTGGTAAGTTTCACTCATTCCCGATGGATAGAAAAAGGCGAGTTCTGCAAAGTCTTCTGTTGCCCCAAAAGTCAAAACAACCCGACTAAGAGAAGGAACCTCAGAATCTAATAATCGTCTCCAATTGACTCCATCCAGGCTGATTACAGGTCGAGGACTGTTCGAGTGGTCAATGTTGAGAGTTATAGTTCGCCCTGCTGCACCTGTCATCTTGAAACGAAACCAGTATTTCGCCGATCCTAAAGCGCCTGGCTCCGAATATATTGTACAATCAAATGTATTTGTCCCTGCTGATATTACGTCCACTAAACTTCCATTGTCATAATCAGAGGTAAAGATTATTCCTTGCAGAGTTTTAGTCATTTTTTGCGGAGTCGCCTCCAGAACTGGCTTACCAAAAATTAAAAACTCCAGGTATTTTTCATAGGAGAATTCATATTCCTGGTCATCGATACAATCACTAAAAACCAGATTAGACAAAAAAATAATACCAAGAATAAGAATTATGAAATATCTCATTATGGTCATCTTTTGGATTGCGAAAGCTTGCTTTCGCTTTTCTATGCAGAAACTTGTTTCTGCAGTAGGGACGCATATATGCGTCCCCTACAATTATGCGAGACCAAGGTCTCGCTGTTAAAAGCGGTAGCAAGCTACCGCACTCCACACAAAATTGCACAATACTTTTTGAAAACATATAATCTCGCACCACAGGATTTGCGTGGTGTCATTGCGAATGGTCTAATCCCCTATTCTACTTTAGTTTATTCAGAACTTCTTTTGTAATTTTTTCGATGAGGTCTTTATCAATGGAAGGAAGTGTAGATGTTTTTACGGAACTGAGTCCGGGACAGGCTTTGCAGGTGTCACAGGGTGCTTTGGAATTATCAAGTTCTGCGCCTTCTTTTATGGAATAGAGCCTTTTCATTTGTTCAGGAGTAAGTTGTTTATAATTGCCAATTTGTTTCGCGAGTATTAATATCTTACAATACTGGTCAATCATTTCCATTTTATGATATGCCTTGAGAATATCTTCATCAGCAGTTACGACACCGTGATTAGAAAGTATCAAGACAGAATGGTTACGAATAAAGGGGCTAATGGTTTCAGGAAGTTCTTGAGTTCCGGGAGTTCCATAAGTAGTGATAGGAATACAACCTATACAAATTTCAACTTCAGGTAGAATGCACATTGGGAGTGGTTCTCCGGTGATTGCATAAGCCGTTGCGTGGGGTGGATGAGCGTGAACAACTGCTTTAAAATCTTGTCGCTCTCTGTAAATTGCAAGGTGCATCTTGATTTCAGATGTGACTTTGAGTTTTCCTTCTAATTGATTGCCTTTCATATCAATTTTCGCAAGGTCTTCAGGTCGCATAAATCCTTTGCTAATAAGAGTGGGTGTAGCTAACACAACATTTTCTGATAAACGATAAGAAAAATTTCCATCATTGGCAGATACAAAGCCTCTCTGCCAGGTTCGTCTACCTATCTCACACAATAAATTTCGAACTTCCCATTCGTACATAAAGGTGTTTGCCCTTTTTTGCAAAAATGAACAGATAATAAATTTTCAAAAAATACTGTTTACATAAAATAACTTCTATTTATGGGTAAAAATTATAAATTTTTTCTTACAACATCCACTGTAGCTCTGGCAACAATTATTTCTTCGTTTGTTGGGACAATGAGGATTTTTACTTTTGAGTCTCTTGAACTAATATCTGCCTCTTTTATTTCTTTCAAAACACTTTTATTTTTTTCATTATCTATTTTAATGCCTAAAAATTCAAGCCCTGAGCATATTTTTTCTCTTATTAAGTCAGAGCGTTCGCCGATTCCTCCTGTAAATGCGAGAACGTCCAAGCCTTCAAGAATAACAATGTAAGAGCCGATGTATTTTTTTACATTATAGACAAATGTATCTATAGCGAGTAAAGCTCGCTTGTTTCCATTTTTCGCTGATTCTACTATATCTTTCATTTCACCACTCACACCTGAAATTCCCAATAATCCGCTTTCTTCCGATAATTTTTTTATTACATTGTCAACAGTGAGATTTTCTTTTTTCATCAGATAGAGAACTACGAAGGGGTCAAGGTCTCCGGGTCTTGTGGAATGCGGAATTCCTGACTGTGGTGAAAATCCCATTGAGGTGTCGATTGATTTGCCCTTTTTAACTGCGCAGATTGATGAGCTTCCGCCTAAATGACAGATAATTTGCTTTAAATTATTTTTTCCTAATATTTTTGTTACTCGCTCTGAGACATATCTTAGAGAGGCGCCGTGAAAACCGTATTTTCTGATACAATATTTTTCAATCCATTCATAGGGAAGTCCATAACAGTATGCGTATTCAGGAATAGTCTTATGGAAAGCCGGTTCGAATAAACCGACGAGAGGTTTTCCTGGCAATAATTGTTTAATGTTTTTAATTGCATTGATGTATGGCGGATTATGAGAGGGTGCGATTGGTATAAATTCTTCCATCTTCTGAATGACGTCATCGGTAAGTAGAACGGCATCGTTGATACCTTTTGCAATAACAGTTTTAAAGCCGACAGCAGTGATTTCGTTTATATTGCTGACGATTTTTGCATCATTGATGATAAACTTTAGAATTTTATCTAAGCCAGCATTATAATTTGCGAATGATTCAATACCTTGACGTGTAATTCCATCTTTTGATGCGAATTTAAACTCGGACTTTTCTTTACTAATGCCTTCGATTTTTCCTTCAGCGAGAATTGTCTCATTATCCATTTCATACAATTTGAATTTGAGGGATGTTGAACCCACATTAACAACAATGACTATCATAAATAAGTCCTCTTTATAAAACGAGATTTTATGATGGTCAGGATTTAAATCCTGACCAAATAACTTTTGGTGCAGGCTATATATCCTACACCATCCTGTTTATCCTGCGACATAAATGCCGCGTTACATCCCGAACTGCAATTTTTTCAATTTAATAACACTTTTTAATTATATTTGGTTGAAAAGCAATATAAAATATTGATAAGTTACATATAAAAATATTAAGGATTAAAGAAAGTAAAAATCGAACCACGAAAACACGAAATAAATAATAGAACACGAATGATACAGATTAAAACGGATAATCACTGATTTAATTAAAAAAATAAATCTGTGTATATCCATAATTATCCGCGTTAATCTGCGTCTAAATATCTTACAATTAAAATTTCGTGATATTTCGTCTCCTTTCGTGGCTAATTTTTTCTTCTAAGATTTTTGGGAATAAACTAATAATGACAAAGAAAATTAGCAAAAGAAGAATTTTAGAGTTTATTGATATAGATGTTGTCAGACAACTTCTAAATTATTTTACACGAGCGACAGGATTAGGTGTTTTATTTCTTAATGATGAAGGTAACGAGCTTTTATCTGTAGGTGGAAAGGAGTTTCAATCTGAGTTCTGTTCATTAGTACATTCAACAAGGTTGGGGAAGAAACGATGCCAGGAAATGTTTAAAAAAGCGGGTCAGGAGGCAATGAGATGGGGTTCACCATATATTTTTAATTGTTATCTTGGGCTTATGGAATGGGCTGTTCCTGTTGCGATTGAAAATGAACTTATCGGAATGTTTGTTTGTGGTCAGATATTGATTCAGGATATGGATGACTTGAGTTATATAGATGTAATCAAGCAATGCAGAGATTTTGGGTTGAAGGATAAAAGCGTAAATGAAGCGTTGGAAAAAGTGAAAATTCTATCGGGGGAAAAAGTTCAGGCAGCGGCTGAGATGTTATTCTTAATCAGTAATACGCTGGTGAAATCTGCACATAAGATGCTTGAGCAAAAAAGAGAAATACTTGAACAGCAATCACGTCTTGCGGAAGAAATTCATCTCAGGAAAGATATGGGCATTACTCTTCTTTATCCACAGGAAAAAGAGAAGGAGCTAATCGGTCTTGTCAAATTGGGAGATAAAATGGGTGCGAAGGCGATTCTGAATCAGATTTTAGGGAATATCCTCGTTAATAACTATGAGGATTTGATGACGGCAAAGGGGAGATTACTCGAGTTAATGGTATTGCTTTCAAGGTCAGCGATGGAAGCGGGTGCGGATAGGAAGGGAATTTTCAAGGCTTATGATAATTATTTGAAAGATTTTACCAGGATTAATTCTCAAGAAAAGTTATGTAACTGGATAGTGAATTGTCTGGATGACTTCACAGATTCCATTTATAAATCAAGGAATGTAGAGAAAATAACATTAATTTCCAGAGGACTTGATTATATAAAAGAGTATTGCTGTGAAAAAATTACTCTGGAAGATGTGGCTCGTTACGTTCATAAAAGTCCGTTTTATTTCAGTCACATTATCAAGGAAGAGACAGGATTGACCTTCAATGATTATTTGACTAAAATGAGAGTGGAAAAAGCAAAGGAACTTTTAAAAGATAGTAATCTCTCGATAGCTACCATTGCGATTGAGGTGGGATATAATGACCAGAGTTATTTTAGTAAAGTTTTTAAATACTGGGAGGGAATTACACCGGCAAGATATAGGAAGAAGGTGCTTTAGAGTTTGATGTTAAAGGTTTAAGGTTGAAAGTGATTTGTGTTTCGAGTCACGAGATATAGTAAATTTAAAATGTAAAATTGACAACTGACAATGTGGCGTTACAGTCCTGACTCTTTGTAATGGGATTCCGAAACAAGTTCGGAATGACATCTTCCTCTTCCTGTCATGCTGAACTTGATTCAGCATCTCGAAAGAGATTCTGAGCTACGTTTTGTTCGAGTACCTACTTTAGCAGGTTTAATCAACGCCCACTAAAGTGGGGACTACAAACGAAGAAAGAATCCGGGCTACATTCTGACAATTAATAAAACGAACACTTCAATAGTTTATTTCGTAAAGGGTGACATTGTTTTTTGTATAAAGGGGGTTAAGATGTTGGTTCCAGAAATCCCAATTTACCTTGGACTCGGGACGGTTGAAGTTGATGACAATATGCGTTACGTTTAAATCTCGGAGTTGTTCAAGTGTGGAACGCATATATGCGTTCCCTACAGTTTTATTCAAATCGAGTTTGAAGAAGGCTCCATAACCAAAGATGTCTCCGATGACTTTGTTTTTGTATAAGTATTTTTTTGATGGGTCACGATATGTATAAATAATAGCATTTTCTGGTAAATAAGTATTGGCAAAATGGATTGTGGGATAGGATTCGATGTGGTTATTGTAAAACTGGACTTTTTGTGAATAGTCGTGAGGGATATTTCTTAAGAGATTAAAAAACGAATTGTAAGCCATTAAGTGTAAAATCGTTCCGAGAATAAGGATTAGAACGGAGATTAATCTTATCCAATCTTTGAGTTTATTTAAGTTGAATCTTATACTATGTTTTTTATCTTCTTCGGATTGTGAGCCGGAATCGACCCAACCGTTTATTCTGACAATAGTATAACCTGCGATAATTGAGAAAAGGGTTAAGACGGGGAGAATAAATCTCATCTGTTGTGATGTCCAAAACCAAATCAAAAGAAAGAGAATAGAGTAGAAGAGGAATGACTTTATTATTCCGAAAATGTTTTTTATAAAAATTAAGGGGAGTGAAAAGATTAATAGAAATATTCCCGGATTTCCTTGAAATTCTTTTCGGAAGATAATCGTTGTTACTGGAAGAAGTAAAAGATGTATCATGCTTCTTCCCACACCATCATAGCTTCTAAGAGATTCTTTGAGAGTCGCCACATCCTGAGGAGTAATATATTCTCCACCACCAAATATTTTTGTGAAGAATGGAATAAAGGGATTACCTGTATAAAGATAAGCCCGATAATACCATAAGGAGGCTACAAGAAACGAAGTAAAAATCAATATTAATGTGGATACAAAAATAAATCCTAAACTTTTTTTCTGCAAAAGTGCTTTTTGAAAAATGGCAATCGTCATAAGCGTAAGCACAATCAGGGCTGTGTGCTTCGTTCCCATAGCGAATCCGAGAAGTAATGCAGAAAAAATAAGCCACTGGTAATTTTTGTAATTTTTAGGCTGAGAATTCGTTTCTGTCCCCAACTTATACCAGATAACAAATGCGAATATGGATAAGAATACGTAGAATGTTAGTCCCAAATCGACATATGCAGTGGGAGATAAATAACCGATTTCGGGAATGGTATAAAAGATGAAGGCGGATAAGAACGCCGTATTTCTGCAAAAGAATCGCTTTGAAAATGCGAATACAGAAAGAAGAGTTAAAATTGTCATCCAGTTGTGAATTAATCGTGCTGAAATGTCGCTCTCGAAGAGCATCGCAAGAGTATAAAGCATTTCCATATTCGATGGCGTATAAGAATAAATAATATCGGGTGAATAAATGATATGCCCTTCTTCAATGTAACGTTTTGGTGCAAGTAAGTGATACATTAATTCGTCCCATTCAGTAGGAGGCAGGAGAGATGTATATATGTTTGAAAATAGGCAGAGCAGGATAATGATTAAAAGAATGATATGATAACCATTGAAGGATATATTTTCTTTGAGGCTATAAAAGACTAACTTGAGAAAGCGATAAAGGCTTTTAATGGAGATAAGAATTGCAATAATTCCGAGAATGAGAAATGTATTTTTGTTGAGTGAAAAATACATTCCGACTATTAGAACGATAAGAGAGATTAGTCCAAAACCCAAGCCTGAAGCGAATAAGAAGACTTCGAGAGATGTTAACTTTTTATTTTCATTATTTTCTTTTTGGTCATCAGGAAGATGAGGGACAGACGTGTATCGTCTGTTCCTCATCTTTATCAATATTTCGAGGATACGGAGACCGAGTCCTAAAGAGATTGTAAAAAGAACAAAAAGGAAAATTAACTTTGAGATAAGAACGTTATAAAAGATGAAGTAGTATTTTATCAGTTCATTCATTTTTAATCAGGTTGTTAGTGTTGTTTAAGTTGTTATGGTGCGAGATTTATCTCGCATTTAGTTGCGACATAAATGTCGCACCATAGTTTTTTAGAAATCTCAATTTGAAATCTCTGAAATGCTTGCTAAAATACGAGATTCTTCGCTTCGCTCAGAATGACAGAGACTTTATAATGTCATTGTGAGGAGGCGAAGCCGACGAATCAATCTCGTTTTTGAAGTATTTCAGATATCTCAATTTAAGATTCAATAAGTTCATCTTTCAAGTTTCACAACAGTTTCAATGTGATACGTGTGTGGGAACATATCAATCGGTTGTACTTTAGAAATTTTATAACCAGCAGAAACGATGGATAATATATCGCGAGAAAGCGTAGTCGGATTACAGGAGACATAAATTAGGGTTTTGGGCATTAATGACGTAATTGTATTTGTCACCTTCTTATGCATACCGCTTCTGGGAGGGTCAACAATTATTGTATCAAATTCAATTCCGCTATTTTTTACAAATTTGGGGAGAGTGGTTTTGACATCGCCTAAAAGGAATGTAGCATTATTTATTTTGTTCAAAGAAGCATTTTCTCTTGCATCCCAGACAGCATCTTTGACTTCTTCAATTCCGATAACCGTTTTTACATATTTTGCGAGATATAACGCAATGCCACCCGTACCTGAATATAAATCAAGAAGATTGTAATAAGGTTTCAAATCAGCAAAGTCTTTAATCGTTTTGTATAGAATTTCAGCACCAGGAGTGTTCGTCTGGAAAAATGAAAGTGGAGAAATCCGATATTGTATTTCGCCAATTTTATCGATGATGAATCGTTGACCATAGAAGAATTTTTCTTCATCAAGTCTCGCAAAATCAGATACGCTTCTGTGAATTCCCCATTGAATGCCCTTGATGTTTGGGAATTTCTTGGTTAAGGTATCTGTTAATTCATCTATGTTTGGGAATTCTCCATCATTGGTAAGGATTAAGATTAATACTTCATTAGTGGCTCTGCCATACCTTACGATCAAACTTCTTAAGAAACCGGTATGTGTTAAAGGACTATATGGTTCGAGACATTTTTCTTTAGCGAAATCTCTAATAATCTTGAGAATGTCATTGAAAAAGGGTGGTGATAAAAGGCACTTTTCTACGTCTGCAACTCTGTGAAACTCACCGGGCTTGTGAAAACCAAGTGCGAATTTTTCTGAATCATCTTTGCCAAATGCAAAATCCATTTTGTTGCGATAATGAAAAACATCTGGTGATGGGATAATATTTTCAATTTGAATTTTTTTTTGATTTCCGATTCGTTCGAATGAATCAACGACAATTTTGTGTTTGTATTTTAATTGGGAATTGTAATTTATATTGAGCCAGTTGCAACCACCACAATTTCCAAATATTTTGCATTCAGCAATAGTTCTGAGGGGCGAGATTTTAGTTATGGAGACGATTTCTGCTTCTGCAAAATTGGATTTTTTAGTTGTTATTCTTACTTTTAATTCATCTCCGGGAACGGAATAGGGAACAAAAACGGCACAGTTTTCTATTCGACCGACGCCTTTGCCGCCATAGGCGAGGTCGTCGATTTTTATATCATATATTCCTGATACTGTTAGCTCCATATTTCAATCTCAAAAAAGAAATTTAACCGCAAAGTGCGCAAAGGAAATGCAAAGAACGCAAAGAATAAAAATTAAGGAAAATGTTTAAAAATTTTTTGTATTATTTAGTGCAATTGCGTGGCTAATTGTTTTTTATTAGCGTAGATTCGCAAGATTTGTGGTTAATCTACTTTTTTATAAAGTCTTTTATTTTCGTAATGCTAATATAACCAAGAGTCTTGTCTTTAATAAATAAATAGTTGTTTTCCTTGAGCAATTCCAGAAGTGCCTCGATCTTGGCTTCAGGATTTACTTCCACAGCCTTTTTGCCATCTTCGAACAATAAAACCTTTTTACCCTTCTCTTCTTTGATTTCATATTTTATATTACCGATGTCTAAACAATTTAGTAAGATTGGGTCAATATTAGACATAATCAAATTTTTAGTTTCTTTATCAGAAGGACTCACAAATTGTGCCTTGAAGTTATCTTGTGGGGACGATTCGCAAACTGCTCCCACACTTTTGTCGTGTTGAGATATAACTTCGTCTTTAAGCGAGGTTTTACTGATTGAGGATTTCTCAATTTTTTGTTCTGAAGAAGATTTTAAATAAGCCCTGAATAAGCTTTCGTCTTTTGTATCATCTTTTATTCTGTGTTTGGAAACGTTCCATATTATAGCTAAAAAGATTAAGAATCCCAGTCCGATTATCACTGCAATTGTTGTAATATCTGTGAAGATGTTAGGGGTCTCAGTGACTTCTTGAGTCTCGGAAATCTCTTGAGCAGATGAGAGAAAGAGTGAAATCCATATTTTTAAATATTTCATTAGTAGAATTTGCATCGTTAAAACCATTTTATTAGGATAAAGATGGAGACTGCTACCCAGAGAAGAATATCAAGTAAGAGGGATTTGTCTTTCAATAATAAAATTTCAGGGGAACCACCCTCCCCCTTTTTATATACCAGGTAAAGGTATCTAAAAATACCGTATAAAACAAAAGGGATAGTATAAATCAAACGCTTCTCTTCCCATCTGGTAATGGTATACAAGGCATATGAAATAACAGTAGAAGCAGTAACAATTGAAATCATCTGGTCAAGGAATAAGGGGGAATATTCTTCAAGAACTTTTCTATGGATATTTGCATTATCACTAAGTACCACAAGTTCATACCTTCGCTTACATAGAGCAAGGAATAGAGCGAGGAACATTGTGCATATTAATAACCAGGGGGAGAAGATAATGCCGATTACTTGCGCACCAGCAATGGCTCTGATGACAAAGCCTATACTAACAATCATTATGTCAAGGATGACGATATGTTTTAGGAAGCCTGAATATAAAAGGATAAGAATGACATAAACCAGTGCTGAATTTCCAAAGCCGACATTTAAGAGATAGGCTGATATGAGTGAGAGTATAATTATTGTGATGCTAAAAGTAAGTGCAGTTGGGATTGATATTTTTCCTGATGCGATAGGACGCTTCTTCTTAATGGGATGAAACTTGTCTTCCTCTATATCCTTTATATCGTTGATAATGTAAATTGCGCCTGATATTAAGCAGAAAAGAATGAAGCCCAAAAAGGCACGTAAGGTGAGATTTGGGTTGGTGAATTTTTTATCGAAAATGAGTCCAGCGAATAACAGCAGATTTTTAGTCCACTGCTTTGGTCTCATCGATTTTAGCAATTCTACTATTATCATTGATACACCCTAAAATTGTTCTAATAGAGAGCTCTGAAAAACTGACAAACTATGACGTGTCATTCCGAACTTGTTTCGGAATCTCAATTAGGATGCTGAAACAAGTTCAGCATGACATATAAAATGATATTGCTTTTGAAGTTTTTCAGAGATCTCTAATAGGGATACACAGGATATTTTTAAATATTAATATTGTTTTACGTGTAAATACTTATTAATGGGAATGTTTTTATCAATTAATTTTTTTGGAAAATTTGTTTATAATATGCAGGACAAAGAAGTCATTTTTACCACGCTTAATCATATCGAGATACCCAATCCACTGCGAATGATAAAGGACATAAAGAGAATGATACAGAGGAGCGGGGAATGGATAAACAGCATAATATTTCGAAATTTCGGGAGCAGTGTCATAGTAATATAAACGATACTCCTCAAAGTTTTTTTCGCCTTTGATTTTGCTGATTTCAATGGAGTGTGAACGATAATAATCAATATAGAAATCGATGAAGTTTTGACTCGCACCGTAAATCTGCACAGCAAATCCGATTACTAACAGGACACTCACAATTATCTCTTTTGTTCGGGATAATTTCCCTTTCAGGAAACTTACTATGGGGATAGCGAGGAATATGTGGACGATAAAGATATGTCGAGGACCCCAGCACCAGCCTCCATCCCAGTTCTGCCACATTGAGTAGAAGATGAGATAAATGAAAATTAAAATGGATGTTGAGATGGCTTCTGATATATGTTCTTTAAAGAATTTTTTTATGGATGCAAAGTACAGAATTAATGGGGGGGAAAAGAAAAATAGCCCTTTTCCTATGCTGAAGAGATAGCCATATAATCCATCAATAAGTGGATTGGAAAATTTGATACCTTCGGTTTGGTCTTCATATCCAGTTGATAAAAACGAACCGTATCGCAACTTGTTCAGGAATAAAATCAGGAGAATTTGTAGGACAATTGGAATGATGAAAACAAGAAATTTGAGAAATATCACGGGATTGAAATAATGGTCGAGTAATTCGGGAAAAGTAGGATTACGTTTTATCCGTTCCTTGTAAGAGAAATAGATTTGTAGGATTAGAAAGATAAATAAAGGAGGGAGCGAAACAATTGAATCGAGCCTTGTGAGAATGGAATAACCACTGAATATTCCTGCGAGTATTAGATATCGATTCAGCTCGGTTGTGGTTGATTTTTTGATAGCCCAAAAGGTGAGGAGAAATAGAAGCGTTGTTAGAGGTTCGCTAAAGAATGTCTTTGAATGAACCAATGCAATTGTCGATAGTCCATAAAGAACAGTGACCAAAACAGAGGCTTTTTTGTCTTTTGTTACTAAGAATAAGAATGAGAAAAATGCTACGCAGGTAAATGCTGTGATGAATTGATTAAATAATGAGACAGCAAAACGTAATACATAATCATCTTCGGACTGAGAATGATATTGCGTTGTATTGATTATGAAAATTTCTTTAGCACTATCAGGTAAAAAGTCTACTGCCAATTTGCCTGCAAAATAGAAGGGAATGGCGAGAATCGGTTGTCCGACTCCATATTGAGCATATTCATTTCGGTTGATTCCTGTTCTGGTTCCAAAGGTTGTAGGTAAAGGGTCAATAGCTAATGACTGTCTTTCGACAAGGCTCTGAGTAGTTCTGAACATCAATTCTTCATCAGGAGAATAAATATGTCCACCCATTAAGAGTAGATATAGAAGAAGGAAAGATGTAAAAATCAGAAGTTTTACCTTCAAGTAGTTCTCCCTTAAGATAAGTCAATATTATATGGTCGGTCTTGGAAAACCCAATTTTTGTAGCTCTGACTCTTTTATCAGAGATTCCGAAACAAGTTCGGAATGACAATTTCCTCTTCCTGTCATGCTGAACTTGATTCAGCATCTGGAAAAAGATTATAGGTTACTATTTGTTACTTATAGAATCTCAATTAACTGTAACTTTTTCAAGACCGACTATGTGGAGTGCGGTAGCTTGTTACCGCGTGGTGCGACATTTATGTCGCAAAGATATACGAGATAAATCTCGCACCATAACAGTAAATCTTTGTAGGGGACGCATATATGCGTCCCCTACAAACTGATCTAAAAATTTTCTGGAACGGGTTCTTCGCTTCCGACAGTATATACCAGAACTTTTTCTGTTTTACCTTTGAGTGATAATAAACCGACTTTATGTAAATTGTATTTGTTATTGAGTTCTTTAATTGTCTGTTCGGTTAAAAGTATCTGATCAGGAGCGGCGACATCAGAGAGTCGCTGAGAGATG